>Ga0210384_10000763_pt1 | contig 47793 bp, 45 predicted proteins | sample IncBWH2MmetaG_FD_160574 | JGI IMG/M metagenome (GOLD analysis project Ga0210384, IMG submission 160574) | Forest soil microbial communities from Barre Woods Harvard Forest LTER site, Petersham, Massachusetts, United States - Inc-BW-H-2-M | ecosystem: Environmental > Terrestrial > Soil >... | reverse complement strand
GAGGGTTTCGCGGATGAGATCTCGGAGGCTGGCCTCGTCCTCGACGAGTAAGATCGTCTCCGAGCCGTGGGGAAGGGGCTCGCTAGGTGCGGATGGCTCCGCCCCCGCCGCGGATGCGTCCACGCGGGGCAGGTAGATCTTGAACGACGTGCCCTGGTCCGGTTCGCTGTAAACCCAGATGTGGCCGCCGCTCTGCTTGACTATGCCGTGCACGGTGGCGAGCCCCAGCCCCGTACCTTTGCCCGGCTCCTTGGTCGTGAAGAACGGCTCAAAGACCCGGGCTTGAACTTCCGGCGCCATGCCGTGGCCGGTGTCACTGACGGCCAGCATCACATACTGCCCCGGTTCGACCCCCGCGTGCTGTCCCGCGTAGGCTCGGTCCAGGGTCACATTGCCCGTCTCGATCGTAAGGCGTCCCCCCTGCGGCATCGCGTCGCGCGCGTTGACGGCCAAATTCATCAGCACCTGATCCATCTGCCCTGGATCCGCTTTCACCGCGCCCAGGTGGTCGTCGTAAACCGTCACGAGCTGGATGTCCTCTCCAATCAGCCGCCGCAGCATCTTTTCCGTCTCCGCTACCACCACGTTCAAGTCGAGGATCTGCGGCTGCAGCACCTGCTTGCGGCTGAAGGCCAGGAGCTGCCGGGTCAGGCCCGCCGCTCTTTCCGCCGCTTTCACGATGTCGTCGACATACCTGACGAGGTGCGGATCGGCGGAGACACGCTTTCGTAGGAGACCGCCGTAGCCAGTGATGATCCCGAGGAGGTTGTTGAAGTCGTGGGCGATGCCGCCCGCGAGCCGGCCCATCGACTCCATCTTCTGCGACTGGAGGAGCTGGGCCTCTAGGCTGTGCCTCTCGGTGACGTCGGACACGAGCGCGAGCCACGCCGGCCTTCCTCGGAAGGTGAGCGGGCTCGCGGCGACCTCCACCTCGATCACCGATCCGTCCCTCTTGCGGTGCTTCGTGCTGTGGTAAAAGACGGAGCTGCTCGTCGGCTCCTGGGGGCGGCCGGGGTCGAACTGAACCGCCAGGGCCGGACCCTCGCCGGGTGCCCGAATGTCCTCGACCGTCATGGCAAGGTATTCTTCCCGTGAGTAACCGTAGTGACGCAGCGAGGCGTCGTTGACGGCGAGGAAGGCAAAGGTGTCGCGGTCGAAGACCGCCATTGGATGCGGGTTGCTGTCGAAGAGCAAACGGTATTGCTCCTCGCTCTCAGACAGTCTAAGCTCCGCTTCCTTCCGGGGGGTAACGTCCGACCATGTTCCCACCACTTCGACGGGCTTCCCCGCCGGGCCGAGCAGCAGTCTCTGCTCGTCGCTGATCCAACGGTAGGTACCGTCTTTGTGGCGGAAGCGATACTCGCGGGCGACGTAGCCTTCGGACAGAAGCGTTGGAATCTGAGCGAGAACCCTCTCCCGATCTTCCGGATGAAGGCGTTCGGCCCACCATTCTGCCCCGCGGTTTTCCTCGGGCGTGTATCCGCTGAGGCGAATGATATTCTGGCTCACCCAGGTGGGGATCAAGCTTTCGCCATCAACCCGCAGTGAGTAGAGCACGGCTGGGCTCGAGGAAACGACGTGCTGGAGGCGCTGTTGGGCTGCCAACAGGGCTGACTCTGCGCGCTCCCGTTCCGTGATATCGCGGAGGATCACGAAGACCGCGGACTCCTCGCCAAGCCGCACGACTGAGGCCGACACCTCGACCGATACTCTAGTTCCATCCGCCCGCATCATCTGACGTTGCTCGACGCGGAGTGTTCCGTCAGTGAGGAGCTGCTCTTGGAGCCGCGCGGAGTCCGCTTGCTCAGCGGGCATCACGAACTCAGCGTAGTACCGGCCCACGATGTCCGAGCGAGGCCGGCCCAATAGTTGCTCGGCCCGGAGGTTGGCTTCCAGCACTCGGTGGCCGGGTTCGAGGATCAGGATGGCGTCGTTGGCTTGCTCCATGAGGGCGCGATACCGGCCTTCCGAAGCTGCAGCTCGCCTGAGCGAGTGGCCGAGGGCGATAGTCTGACCGAACTGGGGTGCGAGGCTGCGGGCGAAGGCGATCCAGGCGTTATCCGAGAGGTCGTGGCTGTCCGACGCCAAAACCAGCTCCCCGAACGTCTCGCCGAGGACGACGAACGGGAGGACGAGGGCAGAAGAGTGGCCGAGACGCGCGAGGAAATCGCGCTCCTCGGCGCTCGCCTCCCCTTTTGTAGAAACGGCGACCGGCTCCCGAGCTTCCACGATGCGACGGAGGAACTCGGGATGACCGAACCCTCCTTCGGCATCCGACTTCGATGCACTCGGCAGCCCGAACTGAGCCTGCAGCCGATGCTCACCGCTGGCCTCAACGACGTAAAGGACGCCGGTCGAGAGGCCGGACGCGTCGAGGCAGTGGACCAGCACGTCCCCGAGGATCTGCGCCATGTCTTTCGGCTGGGCGAGCACCTCGGAGAGGCCCCGGATGATCGAGAGTGCCGTAGCCTGAATGGCGGCCTGCCGCAGCAGAGCCTCCGTACGCACCGCTTGTCGCTCGACCTGAACTTGCAGCCGCTCTCGGTGAAGGGCGGTCACCCGGTCGTCGCTCACAGGCATCGGGGGGGGGCGGGCGCTGCGGAGAATCTCCTCTAGCGCGGTCGTGGCATCCCGAAGGTCCGGGGTCCGCAGGACGAGGGCGTTGGCCCCCATCTTATGGGCCAGGTCTCGGTCGGCCTCGTCGATATATGCCGAGGAGACGAGCACGATCGGGACGGCGGCCAGAGTGGGATCACGGCGGGCCTCGCGGCTGAATGCAAAGCCATCCATCGAGGGCATCAACACATCGGCCAGGATGGCGTCGGGAGGCCGCCGGTGCGCGAGCTCGAGGGCTTCCGCGCCCCCCGCCACCGTCTCCACCTCGTAGCCCGCTTGCCTCAGGCGGAAAGCGGCGAGTTTGCGGTTCAAGAGCTCGTCGTCGACGACCAGAATACGCGCTCCCGTAGCCCGGCCTCCGGGCTCAGATAGCTGCGAGCGAACGACTTCGACCAGCTGCGACGGCTCCACCGGCTTGGCCAGGAACTGGATGAACGCCGCGCTCCTCGCACGCATCTCCTCAAGGCGGGACACCATTCCGGTGACGACAATGGCCGGAAGCTCTGGGGTGTTCGTGCGCAGCCGGACATCGGCCAGGAGCCGGAGACCGTCGGTATCGGGCAGCATATAGTCAAGGATGAGCAGGTCTGGCCGGCGAACGACGGACGCTTCTAGGGCGGCGCGGCCATCCGCCACGTCGATGACGTGGTAGCCCTCGATTTCCAGGGCGAACCGCATCATCTTCCGGGTGATCGGGTTGTCTTCCACGACGAGGATGGTGGGGGAGGTCATGCTGTAGGGGCGCCCCCCTCGTCTGCGAGGTAACCCGCGACTAGCCTGGGCAGCGCCCGGGTGTCGATGGGCTTGGCGATGTAGCCGTCACAGCCCGCGGCGCGGGCTCTCTCCTCGTCGCCCTTCATGGCGTAGGCGGTGAGGGCAAGGATGACGGTGCCGCTCGCTGCGGGATCGGCCTTGAGTCGCCGCGTCAGCTCGAAACCGTCCATACCTGGTAGTTGAAGGTCCATCAGGATGAGGCGGGGACGGAAGGTCCGAAGGGCCACCAATGCCTCCTCGGCGTCCGCCGCCGTCCGAACTTCATAGCCCTCGCGGCTCAGCACCACCCGCGCCAGCTTCAGGTTGGCTGGGTTGTCGTCCACGATCAAAATCGGCTCACCGGCCACGGAGGCCTCCTACCCAGTGCGCGGATGGTGGGACGGCGGCACGTATCGCCGCAGCACTTCGACCAGCGATCCCGTCCCCTCACCTTTCAAGACGACGCTCTCCGCCGTAGCCGCGAGCCGTCGCCGCTCCACATCGCTGATGTCCTTCTCCGTCCACACGATCACGGGAATGCTTCCGCCGCCTGGTTTACGCCTCAGAAGGTCGAGGAAATCGAAGCCGCTCATCCCGGGCATGACAAGATCGACGATGATGGCCGCGGGCGCTTCCTCATCCACCGCCACGAGCCCGGTTTCACCGTCGCTCCGACACACGGGGCGGTAGCCACCCTCGCGTAGACTGCGCTCCGCCAACTTCAGTGCCTGTGGATCATCGTCCACGACCAGGACCGGGCGGCTACCACCCGTCGCCACTGAGGCTCGCGCGAGCCCGCCAAGGAGTTCCTGAGCGGAGACCGGCTTGATTAGGAAGTCGGCGACGTGATAGCCCGCCGAGAGCTCTTTGGTCGCCACCACGGTTGCAACGATCACCGGTGTCCGACGGTTCGGCCCCTCAGCGCGGATCGCTCGGAGGACATCCTGGCCACCAATGTCGGGCAACAACAGGTCGAGCGTGATCGCGTCGAAGGCTTGCTCGCGGGAGCGGGCAATGGCCGCCGCCCCCGTCGAGGCGCACTCGACGGCGTAGCCGGCCCGCGAGAGGGTCTGCACTAGCCACTGCTGATCACGCGGATCGTCCTCGATGACAAGGATCCTCGGCAGGGCGCTCGTCGAGACGGCGGCGGCCGTCGGTTCCGCCTCGGTCGTGTCCCTGCTCAAGCGGGGCAGGACGGCGAAGAACACGCTTCCTCCATCGGGGCGGGGCCGCACGCCGACACGCCCCCCCTGAGCTTCGACGATTCGCTTGGTCAACGCGAGCCCCAGTCCTGTCCCCGGGTACTTCTTGGCCGTGCTCGCATCGAGTTGCTGGAATTCGACGAAGAGGCGTCCGGTGTCCTCGGGTCGGATCCCAATCCCTGTGTCCTCCACTTCCAAGCGGAAGGCGTTGGCATCGTTGGGGATCGCCCGAATCGTCACGCTCCCGCCTTCCGGCGTGAACTTCAGCGCGTTCGAGAGGTAGTTGTAGAGGACCTGCTTGAGCTTGGCGGGGTCTACGACGACCTCGCCGAGTCCGCTGGCGACTTCTACGGCGACTTTGATGCCCTTGGACGCCGCGAGGCTCCGGAGGATGTCCCGGATCTCGGTAACGATCTTTTCGAGGTCGACTGGCTCCGGGCGAAGCTCCATCTTGCCGGCCTCGACCTTGGAGAGGTCCAGCACGTCGTTGATGAGCTGTAACAGGTGGCGCGAGCTGGTCAGGATGTCGCCGAGGAACTCTTTCTGCTCAGCCAGGACGGGACCCACCTTGCCGTCGTACATCAGCTCGGCAAAACCGATGATGGCGTTGAGCGGCGTCCTGAGCTCGTGGGACATGTTGGCGAGGAACTCGCTCTTGAGGCGGCTGGCCTCTTGCAGACTTCGGCTGCGCAGCTCCTCGAAGTGCTTTCTCTCGGTGATGTCGCGAATGGCGCTTGAGACCAGCACGCCTTCCTCGGTCTCCAGCGGACTCAGGCTGATCTCCACCGGAAACTGGGTCCCGTCCTTCCTCAAGCCATAAAGCTCGAGCCCCGCGCCCATGCCGCGCGCCTTCGGATCGGCGAAGAACCGGGTTCGGTGGTCGGGGTGCTTTGCGCGGAAGCGCTCTGGGACCAGCATCTCGACGGGCTGGCCTAGGAGCTCGTCCCGCCCGTACCCAAACAGCTTCTCGGCCTGGTTGTTGACCAGCTCGATGCGTCCCTGCTGGCTCACGATGACGATCGCGTCCGGTGCTGCCTCCAGCAGGCCGCGAAACTTCTGCTCCGCCCGCTTCCGCTGCGTGATGTCGCGAATGGCGCTCGAGACCAGCACGCCTTCCTCGGTCTCCAGTGGGCTCAGGCTGATCTCCACCGGAAACTCCACCCCGTCCTTCCGCCTCCCGTAAAGCTCCATGCCCCTGCCCATGCTGCGGACTTTCGGATCACCGAAGAATTGGCGCCGGTGGTCCGGATGCTTAGGGCGAAAGCGCTCGGGCACGAGCATCTCAACGTCATGGCCGAGCAACTCATCTCGGTGGTACCCGAAGAGCCTCTCCGCCTGTCCGTTGACCAGTTCGATGCGGCCGTCCCTGTTGACGATGACGATGGCGTCGGGCGCCGCTTCCAAGAGCCCGCGGAACTTGGCTTCAACGCGCCGCCTCTCACTGACGTCGCGAATGGCGGCGGTTGCAAAAGTGCCCTCGTCCACGTTCATCGGGCTAAGGCTGATCTCGGCAGGGAACTCGGTACCATCCTTGCGCCGCCCCGCTAAGTCCAGGCCCTTGCCCATTGGCCTCGGCTTCGGGTCGTGGAAGTACCCCCGCCGATGGGCCGGATGATTCGGACGAAAACGCTCCGGAACGAGCATCTCGATGGTTGCTCCCAGCAACTCCTCCCGGGTGTAGCCAAAGAGCCTCTCCGTGTGGGAGTTGACGAGGACCAACCGCCCGTCCTCGTTCATGATGACCATCGCGTCCGGCGCAGCCTCCAGCAACCCTCGGAACTTTGCGTCTAGTCGCTGCGACTGGCGCAGGTAGGCGAGGTGCGTGATGTCGCGATCGTTCTTGGCGATCAGCGTTTGGCCGCGGGCGTCGGTCACGGACCGGAGTGACACCGCGACGGGCACGGTCGATCCGTCTTTCCTTGCGCGCACCGACTCGTATACGGCGGCACCCATGGCTAGCGCCCTTTGGATCTGCTCTCGCGTCTCTGCCGCCCGCTCGGCCGGGATGACCAAGTCGAAGATCGATCGATGCTTCGCCTCCTGCTCGGAGTATCCGAAGAGGATCTCGGCCCCGCGATTCCACGAAAGGATCTCACCGTCGGGTGTGACGACTACGAGGGCCCCGATGAACTGCTGCAGGACCTCGGGATCGATCGCCGACGGATCTGGGATCATTCGGCCTCGTAGGGGTCGATGTTCCACGGGTTGGGGTGTGGGCACGACAGTGCGCGTCGCCGGAGCCATCGAGGCCTTGCTTTGGGGGGAGACTGCTTACCATTCTGACGGTGGGCGACGAGGTCTGGTCCCTGGCTCCCTAGCCCTGGCTTGGGATCGCAGTATGCCTTCCGGCAAGCGGGATATCCCCGGAGGAAGGCGTCTGGGCTTGGGGTCTTCACCGGAGCGCCCGGCGTTTCGTCGCAGGAATGGCCGAAGGGCCATTCCGTCTCCGCGCGGATGAGAACCAAGCGCCTGGCCTGCCTCATGGCGACCATGGCCTGAGGCGCCGCCTCACGGAGGGCGGCATGCTTGGCTTCCAGGAGCAGGGATTGCCGCACCAAGACGGGCGGTGGCTCGATCCTGAGACCGCTCTCGCGCGATCTGCGGTCATGCCCCTCCTACAGCTTCGGCTTGGGTGGTCCGAGATCCAGGTGAGCGAAGCTAGTCGACGGTCCCGAGGGCATTAGGGAGGGGAGCGGCAAAGGCCTCGAGACCGAACCCCCTTAACATTATGGACCGGTACGGTATATAGGGGAAACCCCTACGCGCTCCGAAGTGCGTACTGATGAGCAAGTGAGCAAGAAATTCGCGGCCGATGTGTACGTCCGGTCGCCCCGCGCCTAATCGCGGGCTCGAGAGCTCAAACTGTCGGTCTGGTGGCTGCGGCTCGGGATTCAGATCGAGCGCATCCAGCCGGGCCAGCCACAGCAAAACGGGCGCCACGAGCGGATGCACCTCACCCTGAAGACGGAAACCACGAAGCCAGCCGCCAACAACGTGCTACAGCAGCAGGAGCGATTCGATGTATTCGTCAAACGGTTCAACCATGAGCGACCGCATCAGGCCTTGGGCATGAAAGTCCCGGCCGATGTGTACGTCCTGTCGGCCCGCGTGTATCGCGGCCTCGAGGAGCTCACCTACCCGTTTCACGACGCGACCATCACTGTCACTCAGTGCGGCCGTATCTGCTTCCAAAACAGCAAAGTGAGTCTCAGCCAGGTGTTTGCCGGCCAGAACGTGGGCGTGACGCAGGTGGGCGAGCGGATCTGGCTCGTCGCTTTCATGCAGTACGATTTGGGCTACTTCGACGACGAAACGTGCCGGCTCGAACCGATCGAGAATCCGTTCGGCCCAAAAGTGTTACCCATGTCTTCGGAATAAACTGTCACCCATGTGTCCGGAACGGACCTAGATTAGTTTGGTCGGGGCGGCCGGATTTGAACCGGCGACCACCTGCGCCCAAGGCAGGTGCGCTACCAGGCTGCGCCACGCCCCGATATGACAGCAGATCAAATACTTACATCAATCAACCGACCCTCGCAAAGTGCTAGAGGTAGCACACAGGTAGCAGATTCGTCCGGATGCTCATGCTACCCGGCAACGAGTTGAGGTGCGCCGTTCATGGCCTCAGACAGAGTAACACGCCGGCACCGCGGCAAAACCATCTCGCGCCAGGGCGATCGCGGGGGACAAATCTCCATCGATGAAGCCCTGAGCAGGTTGCCTGCTGAGCAGGGCCAGCCAGAATCTCCAAGCACAGCAGCGCCCCCAGAATCTCGAATCGCTCCTAGCTCTGAGTGAAACCGCCGAAACCTAAGATGAGGAGGTCCTTTTTCCGGCCCTCTCATGTCGGCGAACCGAGGCCGAGATCCACTTCGAGAAGGAGGGCTCGCTCACTGGGACCCGGCTCGTCGGCTTCTGCCTCTGGAGGCGTCCTGACTGCGAGATCTATGTGACGTTCCCGTCGCGTGCGTTCGCCGCGGCGTCGGAGCGCCGCTACTTCACATTTCCCTTATGCCTGAAACGTCCTTGGATGCGCGACCCTGGCGAGATTCGAACTCGCGATCTCCACCTTGAAAGGGTGTCTAAAGAGGCGATGGCATTTCAGCATCGCAAGCTACCCAGCTATTGAAAGCCAGATTCTATGATAGTTGCTGAAACCAGTCCAACCCGATAAAGCGGGTGACTTCCCAGGAACGAAGAGCGTAGGTGCCAAATAGGTGCACGCGGATGAGCCGCCACCGAAAATCTTAACAGCCGCGGTGGCCCCGTGGCCGAAGGCACTCCGCGATCAGAAGCGATGGGAGACGAGGAAGCGTCCGTTGAGCAGGCCGTCGTTCTGAGAGCTCATCCGAGGCGGCCGGACGACGGAGAGCGGCGAGTAGAAGAGCTCCGTGACGACTCGCCAGCGGGCAGAAGGCGCATACCCCACGCCGGCGGCCATGGACACGATGTTGCTATTGGTCGTCTGCAGCGTATGGTCGACGATCCCGGAATAGCGTGCATCGACCTGGAACTGCAGATCCAAGTGGCTGACGGTCACCCCGACATAAGGGCGCCACGACCCCATGCCATAGCCGGTCGTGACCTCGAAGCCCACGAGCCGCTGCTTCAACGCGTCGTTCGACGGCGCCTCGCAAAGGAACGGGTTCCGCAGAAGGTCGGCCCCCGCAGCCGCCTCCGCGGCGCTGCACGTAATGTCGGCCTTCAGCGTACCGAGCTGGCCGTACGCGCGCAGGCCGAGCCTCCAGCTCGGTGAGAGTACGAAGGGATGGCCGACGGCCGCACTAAAGATGTTTGGTGTTGCACCCCGCACGCTGACGGGCGGGATATAACCGAGCTCCAGGGAGAGGGTCGCCGGCAGGCCGATCCTCGCCCGCAGCCGGCCAATGACGGGCGTCTTATTGACGTCTTCGAGCTTAGTCCCGTCGAACCCCACACGGCGTTGGTCGTCGCTCAACTGCGGGACGAGGCCGCCTTCGAAGGCGACCTCGATCTTGCCGGCGTCGAGACTGTCGGGAAGGCCCATCCCGGTCGGGAGGGACACTGAGGTGAAGTATTTCATGGCCCAGGATTCGGGGCGGTCGAAGGCGAGGGTTTCCCTGTCCGCGACCGGCTGTTGGGCATGCGCGGCGCCTGGCCCAATGAGCCAGAGGCCGATAAATGCGGTGCGGCTTACCATTCTTCGCAACCGAGCCATGAGCGCCCTCATCCCTGCGTCCGCGCCGCGGCCGCGATCTTGAAGTCGATGGCGATCTCGTTCTTGACCTTCACGACCCCGGCGACCGACACGGGAGTCAGGCCGAAATCCGTGTGGCGGACGACGAGACTACCGATGGCCATGAGCGTGTCACCCGAGACCTCGACCCGCATCGCAAGGAGTGTCGACCGGGTCACGCCGTGGAGCGTCAGCTCGCCCGTGATGGATAGGTCGTAGATTCCCTGCGCCGCCTCCCTCCCCTCGAGCTTCGTGGAGCGGAAGGTCACCGAGGGGAAGTGCAGCACGTCGAGCAGCTCGGGCCCGACCATCCTCGCCTGCACCTTCGGGACGTCCTCTGGCGGCTCCCCTTGCTCCGACACCTTCAGGGCAGTGGCGTCCACCGCCAGGCTGACACTCGATCGGGCGAGGTCGTTCGGGTCGGCCAGAACTTCCCCCTCGAGGTGGGGCGCCAGGACCAGGTGCTCGTGGCCAGCAAACTTTAGGAGGCCGGCCCGCCGCACATGGATCGCGACCGCGCTGCGCGCCGGATCCACCACATAAGTCGTCCCCCCGGCGGCTGCGCTCCGGGCGCCGAGGGCCAGGATGACGGCCGCCCTGCGGAAGGCCGACGCGAACGGGACCCTCACGGGCAATACGCTCCCGTGCAGGGTTGTTGTGAAGCCGCAGCCTGATTGATGCTTCCGACCATGACGGGATGAATCGAGCAGTGATACGGGCCGGCTCCGGCTTCGACCGGCATGGGCCGACTCGAGGCTCCGGGGGGGAGATCCCCCGTGTCCACGGAGCCATCGTTCAGCACCACGTGGTGGGTGACGTTGTCGACGTTGTGCCAAACGATCATCTGACCTGTCGGGAGCGTCGCCGGATTCGGTGAGAATGACTGCGCGCCGTTGATTGCGACCACGTTGACCGTCACGACGCCGGCGGCGCTCGGCGGGGTCGGACTATTAGGATTCCCGCTGCTTCCGCCGGAATAGCTTGCGCCGCAGCCCAACATGCCCAGGCCGACTGCGACCACAGCACCGACCATCACGAAGCTACGCATTAATCTCATGGAGCACTGTGCCCTTTCCTTGTGGCGTGACAGCTATAGAGCTGGTCTTGTGACGATCCGTGTCGTCAATACGCTCCCCCTTGCGTATCTAGACCAAGGAGCCGACGCGAATATTCCCGAACCGCGATCACGAACCAGATGACAGGGCTGGGCAGGGAATGGCGCCCGTGCGGTGGGGAATAGATACCCGGCGCCTCGGTCGTATCAGTGAGGGGAGAGACGAGACGATGTCGCGCCCGCGGATTGCGCAGAGCGCTGACTTGCGACCAATCCTGGAGCATTTGGGTCAACGTCCGGGCGGCTCGTAGCTTCGTCCAGGGTTCGGTGTGCGACTGATTACTCCCGCGCAGTGGCTCGGAACGGCCTGCGTGGCCCACGCCGTGGCGATAGGGACGGCCTGGTGGCACGTCTCGGGTGGCTTGCTTTTTAGTGGGCAACCGGGTGGTCGTGCCGTGGCCCTCGGCAGGTTGGCTGGGCTCTTGGTGGGTTCGGCCGTCCTGCTCCAACTGGTCCTCGTCAGCCGCCTGCCCGGGATCGAGCCGTCTCTAGGATGTGACCGACTGTACCGGCTGCATCGACGTCTGGGTTTTGCCATCGGGTCGTTGTTTCTCGGTCATCCCGCGTTGCTCACCTTTGGATATGCCCGTTGGCATCACCTGTCCCTCCGCGGTCAGTTCGTGGAGATCGCCCGGGATGTGCCGCATGCCGTACCGGCGATCGGCGCAACCCTCGTGATCGGCACGACAGTGGCGCTGTCGACGCCCATCATCAGACGCCGCCTGAGTTACGAAGCGTGGCACGCTAGCCACCTTGGGATGTACGTCGCAGTGGGTCTCGCATCGCTCCACCAACTGAACGGGGCAGAGCTATCCAGCCAGCCGTGGTGGGCCCGCTACTGGGTAGCCGTTCACGTCCTGGTGGTCGGCTGCTTAGTGGTGTTTCGCGCCGGCCGGCCTATCTTCAGGTTTGCCCGACACCGGTTCCGTATCGACAAGATCGTCTCCGAAAGCGACGACGTTCTCTCGCTATACCTGACCGGCCGCCACCTCGATCGGTTCGCGTTCCGTCCGGGTCAGTATGCCAATGTGGCGTTCCTGTGGAAGGGCCTCTGGGCCCCCCATCCCTTTTCGTTCTCGGCCGCGCCGAACGGTCGGTTCCTCAGGCTATCCATCAAGGCGGTCGGTGACTTCACCCTTAGAATCCACGAACTGAGGCCGGGCGCCTTCGTCCTTCTCGAGGGTCCGCTGGGCGCCTTTACGGCCGCGACGTCCACCCACGAGAAGTACCTCATGGTGGCGGGCGGGATTGGCATCACGCCCATTCGAGCCCTGATCGAATCGCTCGTAGACACGCACCGCGACGTCGTGCTGCTGTACGCGGTCAAGGCCGTCAAGGATCTGGTGTTTGCCTCCGAACTGCGTGCTTTGACCGCGCGCTGTCATCTCGTCCTATCTCGATGGGATGGTCCCTCCGACGGGTATGAACAGGGTCGTGTGGACAGGCTGATGCTCGAGCGACTCGTTCCCGATGTGCGGGACCGTGAGGTGTTCATCTGTGGCCCGCCTCCGATGATGATGGCGGTGATCATGGCCTTGCAAACGCTGGGGGTCCGGGCGTCGCGGATCCATTACGAGCGATTCGCGTAGCTGATGCCCTAACTCTCTCGGGGGTGTGCGTGACGGTAAGCGAGCGAGTCGTCCGCCTCCGGGTCGCCATCACCAAGGTGGAGCTAGCGAGAAGGCTGGGCCGGACGAAGGGATTCGTGACGCGGATCATCGCCGGCAAACAGAACCTGACCCTGCGGACGATCGCGGACGTCAGGGAGGCGCTCGGCCACCGTGTGGATGTCGGCGTGGGGGCGGCGTCCGGACGGCAGGTCAGCATCGACGTGCGCGAAGCGACAACCTCGAGCCGCCGGGGCAAGGGGCTACCGACCTGACGTTCGTCCCACGCTTCAGGGAAAGCGTTGGGCGTCCGTCCAGTACCGGCAGAAGGTAGGGCCTGAAGTCTTCAGGCTTGCGGCGGCTACGAAGGCGCTGTTGCCATGGCTCCGCAGGCGGTCGAATGTCAGCTTCGCCGGCAACGCGGGGAGGGCCTCGCTATACGCTTGGGATGGCGACCCTGGAGGGATTCGAGCCCTCGGTCTCCACCTTGAAAGGGTGTCTCAAGAGGCGACAACGCTTCAGCCCAGTGATCCACCCAATGGCCATCCAAGTCTCTCATTCTACGGGCGCCCGCGTCTCACTGTTGGCGGCCGTACATTGTCTCCCGAACTTCGACCGTCGTTGATACCGAAGCGGCGCCCTGCAGCCAAGATGGAGAAGCGTATGCCGGAGGGAGGAGCTCACGGTGACCAGCCATCAGCTTGAGTTCGGAGTAGATACCCACCGATCCACCGACGTCGGCAAGTACCTCTACGAGCTGCTCGCGGGATTACTCGGAACTGAAGGCGCCCGTGCCATCAGAACCCGGTAGACCTCGTTCATTGTTTCAAAATCGTTAATGTCGGCAAGCGCTCCCTACGGCACCAGCACGAGCTTGCCGGTCGTGAGCCGCTTTTCGAGCGCCCGATGTGCGTCGGCCGCACCCATCAAGGGATATATCCCCCCGATCGTGACCTTGAGCTGGCCGTTCACAGTGAGATCGAAGAGCTCCGTGAGATCCGCCTTCAGGCGCTCTGGCGTCAAGAGCGGCGCAAGGGCGAAGCCGGTCAGCGACTGGTTCTTGAAGATGAGACCCAGCAGCTCCGGGACGCCGAGCTGAAAGTCCTGGATGTTGAGCGCCCCGTAGACGACGATCTTACCCAGGGGAGCCAGCGCATCGAGGCTGGCCTTGGTCACGGCGCCACCCACGGACTCGTAGACGATGTCGAGCCCCTCTCCTCCGCTCGCCGCCCGCGCGAGCTCGACCCATTCGGCCTTCGTGTAGTCGACGCCGGCGTCAGCGCCCAGCGAACGGGCCTGGCCGAGCTTCTTGGCCGTGCTCGCAGCGGCGATCACGGTCTTTGCCCCCGCCCGCTTAGCGAGCTGGACGAGAAGCGTGCCGACCCCTCCTGCAGCCGCACTGACGAGTACCGTCTTGCCCCCGGGGGGCGCCTGCTTGGTCAGATAGAGGGCGGTCAGACCTTGGATCATGAGCGCCGTCGCGTCCTCGAACGAAAGCGCGTCCGGGAGAGGGACCACGAGACCAGCGTCGATCAACAAATGGTCCGCATAACCGCCAAAGTACGAGCCCCCGGCGAACAGCGGCGCCGCGACACGCGTACCCGTCGCCGGCCCGCGAACACCGTTCCCGAGGGCCTCGATCGTGCCAGCAACCTCGGTTCCGAGTACGGCCGGGAGATCAGGCGTGAACGCATAGCGGTTCTCGCGCATGAGCGTCTCGGCGAAGTTGATGCCGGCCGCGCGGACCCGGACGAGCACCTGGCCCGGACCGGGCGCTGGGGTGGGGCTCTCGACGACCTCCAAGACCTCGGGCCCGCCAAAGCGGCGAATGTGGACCGCTTTCATTGGGCAGCTCGCAGAATCGAGGCGTGCGGCGCGCTCGGCGATCCAGCGCCCCGGTAGCGCTGCGTCCGCTTCTCCCAACGCTGGGGTTCGAAGACGGTGTCGAGCGGTGTCTCCGCGATGTGATTCGTGTAGTCGGCGAAGACGCCGTAGAGGTTGGGGATGAAGGTGTAGGTCTTGCGTGCCTTTTCCAGCCCGGGGCGCGAGGCCTCGGGCGTCGTCTCAATCGAGTGGATCTGGTACATACGGTCTCCTGAGTAAGCCATCCAACTAACTAGAACGCCAAATGAGATTCTTCTGTTCCATCGAGTCCCGAATGATCAGTGGGCGGGTGTCGCCTCTCGGGCCAGGCCTCGAGATCGCGAAAGCGCCGGCGCATGACGCCCGGGTCTCCCAAGGCGTGCGCGACGAGCGCTGCTCCTTGGGCCGCGCACAAGAGCTCCAGGGCGAGATAGGGGCGCGCTGGTTCAGTCCCATGGCCTGGAACTCTGTCTCTCCATCCACTCGCGCTGCAGCTCCACCAGCAGGGCGGCGCGGGAACCCAATCGACCGTCGCGCTTCTCCAGCTCCTGGGCAAGGCTGCCGTAAGGGCATCCTCGCTGGGCGATTTCGTCGCACCCTTTCAGTTGGATCTCGAGCAGGGCGGCGAACCGCTCCTCCGGACGCCACCAGCTCTTTTTTGACACTCTTTTCCAGATCGTAACCTTGCGCCAGCGTTGTCTCTGGTAGAGAGGATTGATGGCCGGGCACGGGCCACACCAAGGTGACGCGGGCATGACAATCAATGCTGTTCGCTACCTTCAGTCGCACAGGGGGATGGCCCTGGCTATCGGGTTCCCTTCGGTGGTCCCGTTCGGCACCGTCGTCCCGAGGCCCACCTCAGGGAATCGCCAGACCGTGCCCGGAATTCGCCGGGCCGGGAAGCACTCCTCAAGGTGAGCCGAAACAAGGAGATCTGATGAAAAAGCTACGTTTCACTTTTCTGAAGCTGGGAGTTACAGCGGCAATCGCCACGGGGCTCTCGGTGGCTTCCGCGAGCGCGCAGCCGGTGAAGGGCACCTTCACGCTCGCCTACGAAGTTCTCTGGGGGAAAGCGGTCCTGCCGCCGGGTCAGTATGTGGTCTCCTTCGATGAGGCGGGCCGACGGGCGCTGGTAAGCAACGTACTAACGGGGGAACACCGTGCGGTCGTGATGGCTCAGGCGCTCGATGACGCAATGAAGAGCCAACCCACAGCTCTGATCATCACAAAGGTCGAGAACCAACGCTTCGTCCACTCCTTCAATTGGCGCGAAGGCGACCAGAGATTCATCTACCGGCCCGTCTCCAAGACCAGGGGCACGGATCTCGGAAGCGTGAGCGAGGCGGTGACGGTGCCTATCCTGATGACCCAGAGGTAAGCCTTGACATTGAGCAGCAGCACAGTGCCGGCCCGCGAGGGCCGGTTCCCTTCCCCTTGGGGAGCACGCATAAAAGGTCGACCGGCAGTTATGTTACTGGCGAAGCCTGGGAAGGGGGAAGGGAGGACCTGACCGATCAGGCGCCAAAGGTGGGCATGATCTTACGGTGTCGCCTCAGCAGGGCCGAGCGTTAGCATCGTGTTGAAGAGCGTCCTCAGCCCGGAGTTTCCGTGACGCGCTCGCGTACGCTGACGGTGCGGCTTGAACTGCACCGATCTCGGCGTTCATGGCTGCTGGAGCTGAGGACCGAGCGGTGGCAACCCCATCAGGGCCACTGGCGTGAGACGGCGCAATAGATTGAACACGTTCAGGCGCCCGGCAAAGCCTCTGATCGCCGCATTCGTGATGGCCGGGGCCACTGTCGTGTTTGGCCCAGGCCCAGTGGGGCTCGGGTCCGAGGACGTTCAAATCGCGTCGTCCGGCTGCAACCTGTTCCAGCCCAGTGCGCCGGTCGGCGTGGACCCCTCTATACCTCGGATCTCGGCGCAAGCGAATCTTAACTTCGCCGGTCCGGTCCAGCTGCCCGCGTTCGGGGAACATCAGCCTAGAGGAAGCCACGCTCACGCTGCTCGGCAGGCGGCGCATGAGGGGCTCGGTGGGGGCTCGGACCAGGAATCGCGCCTCGTAGCTCTATTCGGTTAATGCCCGCCTCTTAAGAGCGTCGGGCAATTCGTCTAAGAACTTCTAGGGGGCGGGAATATCCGTGGCCGACTTGCCCTTTACCCTAGTGGCCCTTCGAAGTGCGCAGATGGCTGCGCAAGCATATCGATCCCAAATGGCGACCTAAGAGGAGGTCTGATGAACTTCGACACCTGCAACCTGACCGGTCTTTCACGAAGAGCGTTGGCGTGCGCCTCCGCAATGGCGGTGGCAGCAATCATGCTCTTTTCAGCCGCCGCGTCTGCGACGGACAGACAAGAGTCAGAGGAAGGCAAACCCTCACGAGCCGGGAATGGTCCTGGGCCGGCGGCGAATGGACCTGGTCCCGGATGCAACCTGATACCACCCCTGGCCTCGATAGGAACGAAAGTCAACATTTCACAGTTCCCGCCGCCCGACTCGCTCACGGACCCGGAGCTGGCTGGGCCGGTCCAGCTGCTGCGTTCAGGTAAGTTCGACATACCGATCGAAGCACTGACGGGGGTGGACCTCCCCAGCGGCAGCCCCAGGGGAACGGTGACGCTGCCGCTCTTCAAGGGCGCGGTGAAGACGCCGTCGGGTGTGAAGCCCGCGTGGTACATCGTGCTCGATGCCGGCGACCAAGCGGAGGCGGACCGCCTGGGCGTGAACTTCTCCAAAAAGCTGCGGAACGCCGGCGATGCCGCACGCCCCGCGACGCTTCGGGCTGACGGGACGTTTCTCTTCGAGTCCGGCATCGTGGACTTCAGTCCAGACCGGGTCGTGGTGCCAGGCGGCGACGATCGACCGTTTCCGCCGCGGGAAGCCCGGACGGGCTCGGTCGGCGATGCTGACTACAGTCCGCTGGTCAGCGTCGACGGCATCATTTACGACGCTCCCATCATCGCAGCGGCGGTTGAGGATGCCTTTATCAACTTCCCAAACGGACAGCCGAACTACGCGCTGGTACATGATCAGGTGATCGCCATTGATCCGGCGCATCGGACAGTCACGCTCAGCCTGATCAACGGTTTTAGCTTTGGGAAGCCGGTCTTCTACATCTCGACCGACTCAAGCGATCCCACCGTGTCCGCGATCGAGGGGAACACTTTCGCTCCGCGCATGCGGAGACTCGAAGTCGGGATCGACGACATCGCTCGCAGCGCGGTGGAGCGAATCTTCATCGCGACGAACGGCGCATCAGAAGGCGGCTGCAACAATCCGCAGCGTCAGGGCCTCTCCGCCGCCCTTTTGGACGGGCATCGTCCGAACAATACGTTTGGGGGCATCCCGACGATCGCGACCGATTACAGCCCAGTCTGGGACGCCAACCTCTATGAGTGGACCGAAGAGGCGATCGAGAAGGGCTATCGCGGTCTCCTGACGGAGGAGTTCCGTATTCTGAAACTGGCGAGAGACGGATACATCACTGGGCCCAACGGTGCGCCATTCGGCAGCGCTGGCCCGGTAATCGTGTGCGGTGTCGCCGCCCGGCTTAACTGAACGGTCGACGAACTGTCGTGTTGGGGGTCAGATAGGTCTGGCCTCCGACACGGCTGGGTGGCAGAGTCCCTAGTCACAACTCCTGATGATGTGCTGCGGCGTCGTTGGGCAGATGGGCGTCCTGCTGACGAACAGACCAGAGTACAAGGCCCTGGGGCTTCCCGCTAGCGACGAATCGTAGAAAGTATCGGGCTCGATTCTTTCGAGCCCGATACCCCTTTTCGCCTCCATGACAGACGACGAGAGAGTAATGCCAGAGTTCCGGGAATAGACAAGCCGCTGTGATCGTTACTACTAGAGAGGGACGACCGACTTGGCCGGGCCTCCCACTGCGGGCGAACGAGTGTTCAGGAGGGGAGAGAGGAATGAAGAAGGCGATCTTGGCGGCACTGATGATGGGGATGCCCGCCTTTGCGGTGGAGCCCATATACAAGACGGAGGGTTTGGGCCTTTCGGGTTACGACCCTGTCGCGTACTTCAGTGACAAGGCCCCCGTGAAGGGCCGGGCCGAGTTTCAAGCCGAGTGGGGTGGGGCGAAGTGGCTCTTCAAGAGCGCTGAGAACCGCTCGACGTTTCTGGCTGCACCCGCGAAATACGCTCCCCAGTACGGGGGTTACTGCTCTTTCGGCGTCTCCAGGGGACACAGCGCACCGGGTGACCCCAGTGCTTGGAAGGTCGTGAACGGCAAGCTCTACGTGAACAACAGCAAGAAGGTCCAAGAACTATGGGAGAAGGAGCTCCCCGATGTTATTGCCCGCGGCGACCAGGCTTGGCCAGGCGTTCTAAAGTCCTCGAACTAGAACTCGGACTCTTCCAAAGCCTGCCGCGCATCCCTGGGCCCGGCTGTCCCTAGAACAAGAAGAGGAAACGCAATGAAGAAGCTGGAGAGCAAAATCGCCGTGATCACAGGCGGCACGTCGGGCATCGGTCTAGCGGCGGCAAAGCTCTTCGCGAGGGAGGGGGCCAAGGTCACCGTCACCGGTTCCAGTGAGACGTCGGCCGCGGCCGCCCGGGCGGATCTGGCGCTAACCGCCGAGGTCATAGCATCCGACGCCGCCGATCCTAAAGCGGTTCAGAAACTCATGGACGGCGTGGCGCGCAAACACGGCGGTATCGATGTACTGTTCCTCAATGCGGGCTTTGTCACGCCAGCGCCCATCGCCGAAATGGACGAGGCGACGTTCGACCGCATCGTAGCCGTGAACCTTAAGGGACCTTGGCTCGCACTTAAGTATGCCCTGCCCCATCTTCGTAGGGGCGCATCCGTCGTTCTCACGACCTCAATCGCTAACCAGTCGGGGATGCCTGGCCTCAGCGCCTACGCGGCAGCGAAAGCGGGACTGCGCTCGTTCGCTCGTACCGCCTCGGCCGAGTTAGGGGAGCAGGGCATCCGCGTGAACGCCGTGAGCCCCGGTCCGATCGACACGCCGGGGTTCGACAAGATGGGTTTACCGCCGCAAGCAGCCGCGGGGCTCAAGGCACAGATGAGGGAACGGGTCCCCATGGGGCGTTTGGGACGAGCGGAGGAGATCGCGAATATAGCGTTGTTTCTCGCGAGCAATGACTCGGCCTTCGTCGTCGGGGCGGAGTTCGTTGCCGACGGCGGCCTTAAGCAGCTGTGAGGGTGCTTGCGTGATAGCTGCCATCCGGCCACGGGCGCAATCCTAAGGACAAAGTCGTGTGAGTCGCGCCGGGGATACGATGCGAGAGTGGCCAGTGAGCAATGGCGTTCCTTCCAACCAGCATTCGCCTGGAAGCGATGGCTCCTTTGTGCTCGGCCGGCCGCTGGGGTCATGCAAACGCTAGCCGTCCGACTCCTGAGCCGTCCTCGTAGAGACGGACAGTGCCGAAGGGAGGCATGCTTCAGACATGAAGGTTCTTTCACCGCGGGCACATGGATACCTCGACTACATTACCGTGGCGGCGTTCGGGGCGGCGCCTAAGCTTTTCAGTCTTCAGGGGATTCCCCGCTTGGTCGCGTACGTTCTAGCAGCTGTCCATTTGGTGCTTACATTACTTACTGACTTTCGCCTGGGGGTCGCCCGCATCGTCGCATTTTGGATTCACGGCCTCTTGGAACTCGTTGTCGCTGTCGGCTTGATGGCCTTCCCTTGGTTCCCAGGCCTCTCCACCGATCCAGGCGACCGCGTGTTTCTCGTCGTCGCCGGCATTGTGATTCTTGGTGTGTGGCTGCTCACTCGGTACGGCGGGACAAGTGGCGAGCCGGACAGCGAGCAGAAGGCTGCCCATCCGTGAACCGCTTGCTCCCGAGCCTGGTTAGGCGTTCTGGCGTGCCGGGCCGTACGGGGAAAAGGGTCGCGTCCTACATACGGACTCACCCATTCCGAGATCGGGCGGAAGGTCGACGCGTCATTGGGTACAATCTAAACCCGGAGCGGCACGGGCTTGACTCGACTGCGGGACATCTGATGAGGGACGAGAACCCGAGAGCCTACGCTTTAGCCGCTGGTCGGAAACAGGCGTCGAGCCTGCTGTCTCGGGTCCGTTGGCCACGGAGTCGGGCTCGGGCAGAGACCGGCAGGTCGACAGTCAGACGAGATGGGCAGAGTATTTGTCCGTGGCACGCGGAACGACCGCTCGGAGCAATGATCAGGGCATGAGGCACGTTGGCGTTTCGCTTCTGCCAATCGCCGGGGTGGTCTTGGCGGCCGGCCTCTCCTGGGCCCAGGAGCCGGTTCGCCGGGTGCTCGTGCCCCGCTTCCCGACGGCGGATCCCGCCCGCTGGATCGGCACGCCGGCAACCTGGGAATCACTCCGCGGCCGCGTCGTGCTGTTGGACGTCTGGACCTTTGGTTGAATCAACTGCGTCCGAACGATTCCCTGGGTCAGGGACGTGGCACGGCGCTATGCAGACCGCGGGTTCTCGGTCGTAGGCATTCACTCGCCGGAATTCGAATCGGAGTATGCGCGGTCTTCGGTCGAAGCCGAGGTCCAAAGGCGAGGCTTGCACTTTCCCCAACTCCTCGACAACGACCACGCCTATTGGAAGGCGCTGGGCAATGAGTACTGGCCCTCGATCTACCTGGTCGACCGCTGCGAGCGCATCCGAGTACAAGCGATCGGCGAAGTCCATGCCGACGAAGCGAGGGGTCGCCAGCTCGTTGAGCAGATCGAGACCCTCCTTCGCGAATCGGCCAACGAATGTGGGCAACCGTGAAGGTCACTTCTCTTCCCTTGTACCTCCGACGCCGCGAGTTCCTGGCCCTGGGGGCGGGTGGCGTCGTCGGTGGCGCGGTGATGTCACTGTCCTTTGCGCGGCCGGCGCTGTCGGGAAGTGAACCGTCGCTACCGCCGCTGCCAAACCTCAAGAAGGGGCCATTCGGCACAGATGAGCGTCAGACTTCCTACGAAGACATCACGCATTACAACAACTACTACGAGTTCGGGACGGACAAGACCGATCCGGCGGCGCATGCCGTCGCGTTCCCGACCCGCCCTTGGAAGGTCACGTTCGAAGGGGAGATCAAGAATCCCCAGTCGGTCGAGGTCGACGAGCTCCTGAAGTGGTTCCCCCTCGAGGAACGCATCTACCGGATGCGATGCGTCGAAGCTTGGTCCATGGTCATCCCGTGGGTGGGTTTCTCCCTCGGCGACCTCATCCGTAAGCTCGAGCCGACGCCGCGTGCGAAGTACGTCGCCTTTACGAGTCGGCTCGATCCCGCGAGGATGCCCGGCCAACAGCGCCGTGTGCTGGACTGGCCCTACGTCGAGGGCCTCCGTCTCGACGAGGCCACGCACCCGCTGACTCTGTTTGCGGTGGGGTTGTACGGGCGCGTCCTTCCTAACCAGAATGGGGCCCCACTGCGGTTGGTCGTGCCGTGGAAGTACGGCTTCAAGGGGATCAAAGGGATCACGAAGGTTCGGTTCGTCGAGAGAGAACCTCCGACGACGTGGAACCGCATGGCCCCCAACGAGTACGGCTTCTACGCGAATGTCAATCCCGCCGTCGATCACCCGCGTTGGAGCCAGGCCAAGGAGCGCCGCATCGGCGAGTTCTTCAAGCGCAAGACGCTCCCGTTCAACGGCTATGCCGACCAGGTTGGCCACCTATACGAGGGGATGGACCTCAAGAGGTTCTACTGACGATGAGCCCGAGCCACTCCCGGGGGATGTGGCTCGTGCGGGCGGTAGTATTCGCGGCCTGCTGTTCGCCGCTCGCACTCATCGGGATCGATGGTCTGGGCGGTCGACTCGGTGCCAACCCGATCGCCACGATCATGAATCGGCTGGGGTTCTGGACGTTGTTCTTTCTCCTGCTGGCACTCGCCGCTACGCCGCTCAAGACTCTGTTCGGGTGGAGCTCGCCCGTGCGCTTCCGGCGGATGGTCGGCCTGTTCGCGTTTTTCTACGCCTCCTTGCACTTCAGCACGTACGTCGCCATCGACCAATTCTTCGACCTGCCCGCCATCGCCGCGGACATCGTGAAGCGTAAGTTCATCACGATCGGGTTATTGGCGTTCCTGCTACTGGTGCCTCTCGCGATCACGTCGACGGACCGCTGGGTAAGGCGCCTCGGGTTCCTGCGGTGGAAACGTCTGCACCGATTGTCGTACCTGGCGGCGGTTTGCGGCGTGATTCACTTCGGTTGGCGGGTGAAGGCGGATCTCCGTCAACCGATGATCTTTGGTGTGGTGCTTGGCGGCCTTTTCGCGGTGCGCATTTTCGCTGCTGGAATCGTGCGATCAAGGTCAGTGACCCGGCGCGCTTTGAGCGAAGGGGCTGCGACCGGGGGACCTTCGCTTTGATTCTTATGCGAGGCTCGGGCCGAAGAGCTGGAGAGGTTTCGAGTCGGTCCCGGCGACTCGTCTAATGGGGAGCGCTAGAGCATGGGGGATGTTGTCTACGTCTCGAGGGTCACAATTGAACGTATCAAGGGACCGGCGAGGCTTGCGTACCTTCCTGCCGAGAAGCAGCCGGTGCACTTCGGGGTCCACGGCGCGGTAGCCGTCCACTACGGGGTAAGCCCCGAGTTTTCAGAGCCTCACGCCACGACGTTGGATTATATCGTCGCGGCCGCGGGCGGCTGACTGACGGGAACCTTCGGGGGCGCGCTGGAGGCGCGTCGAGTCGATGCCAGCGGTGGTCGCCTGGCTGCGGAGGCCGTGGGTGAAGTCGAGACGGAAGGCGGCGTCTTGATTCTCAAGAGGATCCACGTCAAGTATCAACTGAAAGCGGTGGAAGCGGATCGGCAGACGGTCGAGCGTGTTCACTCGGTTCACGCCCAGAGCTGCCCAGTGTATCGCTCGCTTCAGGGGGCCATCGCCATCACGACGGAGTGGCGGCTGAGCACCCTCTGATCGCCAAGAACCTCGGCCCCACGCTACTTCCAACCACCACGCTGCGCGGAGTGGCTGGAGCCGGGTGGGATCAGGTCGGGGCCGCGATAGTGAGCGCCATTTGCGTTATGCCTGATCGAAGCCGTTGAGTGCGCGCATCAGGGGCGCACGACGCCCGAGGTCACCGCGCGAAGGCGACGCCCACCCGAAAGACCGTCCCCACGGCGAGGTTCCGTGTGTTGAACGCCTCGTCCACGTCGAGCTGCAGAGCCCAGTCCCGGCCCACTTTCACGATCGCGGTGGGCCCGTAAGATGTGTAGGTGACGCGGTCGCTCACCCCGACCGGCGATCCGATGGGCACGCCGGGCGGGGCCTTGGTGTAGGGCTCAACTCCGCGTAAGTTCGCCGCGAACAGCAGGCGGCGGGCGACGTTGCAGCCGATCTGGCGGTTGTACACAATGCCGTCGCGCAGGCTGCCTCCCCGGAACTCAGGTCCGATCTCTAGGAAGCCGTAGCCCCTTCCTCCGCCCAGCGAGCGACCGACGCCAAGGACTCCTTCGCGGCCAGCGACGGAGCCGCCGCCGGCGTTGACGCCGGGACGGGCGCCGAGGGGCTACTGGGCCCTGAGCCACCGGCACAACAGACCAGGGTGAGTAAAAAGGTAACCGAGATGACCAGGCGCACATGGACCTCTGTCGGGAAGGAGCTCCCTCTCCCCTAACGGGCGTCCCCGCCCCGCCATTCCCATGAAAGGAGCCGTGTCAAAATCTACTGCCCAGGCGGGGAATAACGAGGCGGAGGGCGGCGTTTTACGGTATAGGGACTGCCCCGCACGAGTGAGCCAGGAACGATTCGAGGCCGAGGCGCTCCCTTATCTGAAGCGGCTTTACGGGACCCCCTGTCGCGGGCGCGCTCTCTTGCGGCAGGCTCTGGGAGAGAAAAACGTGAGCTGCGATCCGGAGAGCGTCACGGCCTACGTCGACGGATTCCTCGAGGGCGTGGCCCTCGCCAGCGTCGAGGCGCACCTCGCAGGCTGTCCGGCGTGCCGTGAACAGGCCGCGTGGGAGCGGGAGTTGCGAGCGCGCCTCAAGGGCCTGCCGGCGCCGGAGCCGCGGCCAGGCTTCGAAGGCCATCTGCGCCGCCGCATTCGGTCGTCTCGGCGGCGACGCGGGCTGTGGCTCGTGCCCTTGGCTGCAGGCCTCACTGCCCTCGCATTGCTTGGCCGCGGCAGCCCTGCCCTGGTGGCATGGGAGGTTTCCCGCGACCATTCGCATTGTTTCGGCCAGACGAAGGTCCCGGCCAAAGTGTGGAGCAGCGACCCCGTTAGGGTGGGCGAGTGGTTCGAGAAACAGGGCACGGCGATCCCGCCTCTGCGGGCGGGGGCAGGGGGCCTCGAGCTGCTCGGCGCTCGCTATTGTCTGCTACCCGACGCTACGTTCGTTCCTCATGTCTATTACTCATCGGCGGAAGGTCACCTGTCCCTTTTCTTGATTCCGCGTCGGTTGCGTCTCGCGGGCTCTTACGCCGCGACGACGGGCGACAACATGGTTCGTATGCTCCCCATGGGTGAGTCGACGCTAGCCCTCGTCAGCGAGAAGCCGGCTCAAGTGGATACGTTCGAGCGGCTCTTCGCGACCAAGATGGCGACCTTGATGACCACGGGTGACCGCCATTGACCTCCGACGGCGCCGAGAAGACTCTCCGTCAGTTGGCCGGTGGCGACGGTCACGCCTTCGGCGACCTCTACGACCGCTACGGGAGCGTTATAAAGGGACTCGCCCTGAGGATCCTCCGGGACAGGTCCGATGCAGAGGACGTGGTTCAGGACGTGTTCGTCCAAGTGTGGAGCCAGGCGGCGCGCTTCGATCCGTTGCGGGGAACGCCGCAAGCGTGGCTTTGCACAATCGCGCGCACTCGTGCCATCGACCGATTGAGACGGCGCGTGGCTCGCCGTGAGGACCTGGTGGATCCGCCCCCTGGTGTGAGCCAGTGGCCACACACCGAAGAACGGATCGCCGTGCGGAGGGCCTTGGGCGTGGTGTCCCCGGACCAGCGGAGGGCTTTAGAGCTCGCCTACTACGAAGGACTCACCCATTCAGAGATCGCGCGGAAGCTCGGCGCGCCATTGGGCACAATCAAAACCCGGATCCGCACAGCCCTGACTCGACTCCGAGACGCGCTAGGGTCATTCTCATGAGCGACACCTAAACCAGGACTCTTCCACGCTATCGCCAAACCGGCCTTTTTCGGGGGCCACGTCACGTCGCAAACGGCGATTCACGCTGACTTCCTCCAACATTCCTTCCTGCCGGCCTCTTGTTGTCATAATGCCTTCTGTGTATATCCTGCCCGATCACGCTCGCCCGGCGGTGAAGGATCTGAGAGCCAGGCCGCACGTGGGTAAGCCACGGAAGCCTCGCCTTTGCGCCCGCGCCTGCCCTGACCAGCGCCCCACCGCTCGGAGGAGCTTGGGTTCCTGCTCCGGACGCTTCTGAGCCGGCTTGCCCTCGGGCTGGAAGCGGCGGGCTGGCCTGCGTGAACGTCTCGCCGAGCTCACCGGGGCGCCAGGTTCATGATGATGGCCTCGCTCAAGTCTGTGGTAGCGGGCTGGCCTGCGTGAACGTCTCGCCGAGCTCACCGGGGCGCCAGGTTCATGATCATGGCCTCGCTCAAGTCTGTGGTAAGGTCTGCAGTGCCTATGGGCTCCCTTGAGCGGGATCTGGAGAGCGACGCGTCCCTCCTCTCCCGCTTGCGCAGCGGAGAGCCGCAGGCGTTCGAGATGCTCGTCCGGACCCACACACCCCGCCTCTTGGCGGTGGCGCGACGGCTCCTTCGAAACGAGGAAGACGCGAAGGACGCCGTGCAAGAGGCCTTCCTCAACGCGTTCCGCGCTCTCGGGTCCTTCGAAGGAGCATCCCGGGTGTCGACTTGGCTGCACCGCATCGCCGTGAACGTGGCCTTGATGAAGCTCCGGTCGCAGCGCCGAAAGCCCGAGGCCTCCATCGAGGGGCTCCTGCCGGCATTCCTGGAGGACGGGCACCACGCCCTCCACCCTCCGGAATGGCGGGACGGCGCAGACGTGCTCCTTGAACGCCGGGAGGATCGGGAGTTCATCCGCGCCTGCATAAATGAACTGCCCGAGAGCCATCGAACCGTCTTGATTCTCCGGGACGTCGAGGAGCTGGACCCAGAAGAAACCGCGCGTGCTCTTGGGGTGACCGAAAACGTCGTCAAGGTGCGCCTCCACCGGGCACGGCAGGCTCTCCGCTCCTTGCTTGAGCCCCGGTTCCGCCGAGGGGTGGCATGAGCCACGTCGTGACCTGCCGTGAGTTCGTGGATTTCCTGGACGACTACCTTTCAGGATCCCTGTCGGAGGAGGAGCGGGCAGCGTTTAACGGCCATCTGGCCGTATGCCCGTCCTGCGTGGCTTACATGAAGACCTACCAAGCCTCGGTGCAGCTTGGGAAGGCCGTGCTCACCCGCTCCGAAGAGCCTGTTCCAGAAGAAGTTCCCGAGGAATTGGTCCGTGCGATCCTGGCCGCCCGAAAGCAGATGTAGTCTCCTTCCCGCCTGGTTCCGCCTCCCTTCCTCCCCTGTAACTACGCCGTCCCCCTGACATCCAAGTTCGTGACGACCACGGAGTCGGTGGTCGACGCTGTGTGCGCGGGTGTTGGAGTGCAGATGGGAACCAAGCTGAGCTGCCGGGAGTTTGTGGCGTTCCTGGGCGAATACTTGTCCGGAGGGCTGGCACCCGAGCAGCTCGCGGTCTTTGACGCGCACCTCGCTTGTTGCCCGTCGTGTGTGAACTACACGAACACGTACCGCCAGGCCGTGAGGCTCGGGAGGGCCGCCTTGGGGTGTGACGACGGGCCCGTTCCGACGGACGTCCCGGACCAGCTGGTGCGAGCCGTTCTCGCGGCCCGGGCGAGAACGGCGTAACCACCCGGCCTGGTCGGCATCCAAGGCGGTGAGGTCGGAGCCCGACGGGTCGGCTCTCCGAGAGAGGACGTCCAACATGCTGGACGCCAATAGAAGGGACGACGTCGCCATTCGCCCTGGTGGCGGAGCGAGCCCAGCAGGGCTCAGCACCGCGCTACTCACCACTACAAGCACGGAGCGTCCGCGTCCTTCCGTCGAAGACTGCTTCGAGCGGGAAGCCCTTCCGATGATGCGGAAGCTCTATGCGACCGCCTACCGGCTCACGCGCAACGCGGCGGATGCGGAGGACCTCGTGCAGGAAACTTATCTCCGCGCCTTTCGTGCCTTCGCGAGCTACACTCCCGACACCAACATCCGCGCCTGGCTGTTTTCGATCCTCTACCACGTGCGGACCGATAGCCTCCGCAAGTCCCGACGGTCGCCCCAGACCATCGAGCTCGTCGATGACGGCCCCGCGGTCGCGCCGCCGCAGGAGGCCCTGGCCGGGGGCCAGGAAGACATCGTGCGGGCCCTGGACCTCCTACCCGAGGTCCTTCGTACTGCGGTGGTGCTGCGGGACATCCAAGACTTCAGCTACAGCCAGATGGCCAGCATCCTGGGTGTGCCCACCGGTACCGTGATGTCCCGCATTCACCGCGGTCGGGCACAGCTGCGGCGTGCACTCACCGGCACGCACTCAGCTTGACGGCCGTCATGATTCCGAGGAAGCCCTCTTCCAGCATGGCGGAAACCTACAGGGCGGGCCGGAACCTCGTGACGACCCATGGCCCAGAGGGCTATCCGGGTCTCCTGGTCGTCAAGCCCGGCGCCGCCTGGGATATCTTCGTGATCGTCCCCGAGGACGGGGCGACCATAGTTGCCCAGGGCGGCGAGAAAATCTATGCCTACGACACCGTTGACGGAGGCCACGCCGATGGCTTTGAGCTTCGGGCGGGCGATCGCGCGACCCTGGTCCGCTCCGGGCTGCCCTTCTCGCTCGTGGAGTGGCGCGTCGAGCGCGTTTTCTGAGCCCGCACTGCCCTCGGCGCCGGTTCGCATCCCAGAGGGTTTTGAACGGGAAGCGATCCGGAACGAGTGCCGGGATACATCGGCGGGGAACAGCCTCCGGCGGTGGCGGCAGAGGTCGAACGACGCTTCTCCGTCTGGTCCGCCTGCGCAGCCGGGCACCTTCGAAGAGGACCGGGGTTCTGAGCAACTGCACCCGCGGGCCCGGGGATCGACTTGCGAGTACCTAGCGCCGCGGGAGGGCGGGCCTTACCCGTCCGACCGCTATTCCGGCCGGTGATGCTGGCAAACGGGAGCGCGGCGCCTCCGAACTGCCAGTCAGAACAGCAGGATCGGGGCGGGACCGGGCGCCAGTGGAGCCCAAACCGGGGAAACGGACCTTATGACGGCGTCCATCCGGAAGCAGTGGCGCTCAGCTGAGTCGCCCGGATTCTTTTCAGGAGTAGGCCTGAGGGGCCAGGGGGCCGGTCTTGGTACCCGCCTTCGTTGAAGGCTTCCCGACACCAAGCCAGCGTCCAAGTAGTGCGTCGAGACTCAAGGGGCCGGGTCCGGCAGTGGCGAGCCAGGCGAGGAAGAGGAGATAGACGAACGGGACGATATCGGTCAGGCCCTGGTCCCCCGACATCCGCAGCGCAGCGACAAAGTTCTGATTGTCCGCGGTGGCCAGGGCGACCAGCATAGTCGAGGCCAGCCCTGCCGCCGCGAAGCGGGTTAGAAGGCCTAAGACTAGGGCGATCCCTCCGTAGAACTCCAGCCGAGACACGAAGGCTGCGTTGAGCTCCGGCAGGGGAATGCCCAGGCTCGTGAAGAATTGGACGGTATTCTCGAAGTGCTCGAGCTTCCCGCGTCCGGTAAGGAAAAAGGCCTGACCCATAACGAGCCGTGTGAGGAGCGGGGGTAGGAATGCGAGGGCGCCGGTGAGCGCCAGCCCTGCCCGGGCGGCGCGCTGGACAGTGGGCAGAGCAGACATCATAACCTCCGTGTGGACATGTCCCGACGGCTCTGGAGCCGCTCACGATCTTTGATGCCGTCATCAAGCGCAGGTTTCAGCCCGAAACCCAATTCCCTGGACGCCCGCCGGCGCCTTGGTCGAGCCAGTCGCTCTTGCTCGCTAAGACTTCTAGCGTGTCGCCTTCGCGCCTCGAAGCGCCGACGCGAGGTCGGCATAATGGGACGCATTACAATGCCGCGGCGGCAGCCCTCGGCAACGGGCGGACAAGCGAATTTCTACGTCAACAACTGCGGTGACCTTCAGTTGCTCCAGCCGCTTCGCGCGACGGGAGCGGCCTCGCCTTCGGGCAGGACCGCGTTTGTGCCGAGCTGAAAAGCGCAGTCGAGAAAGGCCTGAGCAAGGCAGGACTGATGCTGTTTATGCGGCTTGATCAAACAGCGGTTGTGCGTAAAGAGATTCGAGATGATGATAAGACGAAATCGAGACGGACCCGCTCAGTCTGACCACTTCCAAGCGGTTAGATGAAGTAATAGCCTGCGGTTGCGGCAGGGCGAGCGACGCGACGGGGCCGGCTCCTCTCCTGGACGTGCAGGAGTGAGGGCCCCCCAGTCACACACGAGGCCGGCGTGCCGGAGCTTCGGGCCGCCCGTGAGGCAAAGGAGCCCCGAGCGGATCGTCCACCAGAAAGGACAGAGTCAATGAAGAAGCTCACAGCAAAGGGCACGCGGGAGCACGGGGACAGGCGGCACGCACCTCTGGCCACCCCCACCGACCTGAACGCCGCGGCCACCAAGGACATCTCCGCGGCAATGAACGCGATCCTCGCGGACGCGTTCGCGCTCTACATGAAGACTAAGAATTTCCACTGGCACATGAACGGACCCCATTTCCGCGACTACCACCTGCTTCTCGACGAGCAGGCCGACCAGGTCTTCGCAATGACCGACCCGATCGCGGAACGGGTGCGCAAGCTGGGCGGCTCAACCCTCAAGTCGATCGGGCACATCGCCCGCGCGCAGCGCGTCCTGGACAACAACGCGGACTATGTGACGCCGATGGACATGCTCGCCGAGCTGCGAGAAGACAACAAGCAGCTCGGGGCCCGCCTTCGCGAGGCGCACGGCGTGTGCGACGAGTATCACGACATTGCCACCGCGAGCCTCATCGAGGTGTGGATCGACGAGACGGAGCGGCGGACCTGGTTCCTCTTTGAGACCGGCCGTTCTGGCGCGGCGCGGGCGTAAATGGCAGAGCCAAAATAAGTCCGCTCAAGGCAGGTGCGCTACCAGGCTGCGCCACGCCCCGTCTTTTTCAGGGCATCATAGCATGCGACTGTGATCGCCGACCTGCTGCTGGCCAGCCAGAATCCCGGAAAGCTCGGCGAGATGAGGCAACTCCTGCAGGACCTGCGCTTCCGCGTGCTGAGTCCGGCGGATCTGGGAATCCGGGAGGCGCCCGAGGAGACGGGCTCCTCGTTCATGGAGAACGCTATCCTCAAGGCCCTCTACTATGCGGGACGCTCGGGTCGGTTGGCCGCGGCCGACGATTCCGGGCTCAGCGTGGCGGCGCTGGACGGGGGGCCCGGCCTCTACTCGAGTCGTTTCGCAGGAGAAGGCGCGACCGACGACGCTCGCAATCAGCTGCTGTTGCAGCGACTCGAGGGAGTGCCTCCCGAAGGGCGGGCCGCTCGTTTCACGAGCGCGGTGGCGGTGGCCCGGGGGAACACGCTTCTCTTCCAAGTCCAGGAGACCGTCGACGGTCGCATTGGCGAGGAGCCGCGGGGCACGAACGGGTTCGGTTATGACCCTCTCTTCTTCTATCCGCCGCTCGGAAAGACATTCGGCGAGCTGTCGGGGGCGGACAAGGACCGGGTGAGCCACCGCGGCAAGGCCTTCCTCCGCCTGCGCGAGTTCCTCCGCAGCCTCGGCTAGACCCCCGACGGCCGGTGTTTCGCGGGCGGTCGGAACTGGAAGGGTCGCGGCCGCGCTATACTCGCGGCGGGAATGGAGGGCGGGGTGTTCCACAGGGGCCCGGCATGACCGGACGCGTCCTCGTCATCGATGACGAGCCAAACCTCCTCGAGGTATTCGGCGACGTTCTCCGTGACATCGGCTACGAGGTGGAGACGGCGGGGGATGCGCGGCGGGCGCTCGCCCTGCTCTCGGAGAACAGCTTCGACGTCGTCGTCTCGGACATCACGATGCCCTACATGAGCGGTGTCGACCTCCTGCAGGCTGTTCATGAGCGAGACCCGGATCTGCCGGTGGTGCTGGTGACGGGCAACCCCACCCTGGAGACCGCGATCCAAGCCTTGGAGCGGGGGGCCGTGCAGTACTTGCTGAAACCGGTCAGCATCGGCGCCCTTCAGGGAGCGGTGGAGCGGGCCTTACACCTGAGGCGCATGGCCAACCTCCGCCGAGAAGCGCTGGTGTATCTCAAGAGTCATAACTCCGCGGTTGCGGACCGCGCGGGCTTGGAGGCGAGCCTCACCCGAGCCCTGAGCCAGTTCTGGATGGCCTACCAGCCGATCCTGCGCGCCAAGGACGGGAGCATCTTCGGCTTCGAGGCGCTGGTGCGTTCGCGGGAGGCCGCCCTCCCTCACCCGGGGGCGATCTTCGAAGCCGCGGAGCAACTCGGGCGCGTGATCGACGTGGGACGCGAGGTGCGGCGGCTGGTGGCGACCGACATGGCGGAGGCCGCGCCCGGCCTGAGCGTATTCCTGAACCTGCACACCCTGGATCTGGGCGACGAGCTCCTTCTGTCGGCGCAAGCCCCCCTCACCAAGCGCGCCAAGAGCGTGGTGCTGGAGATCACGGAGCGCGCGTCGCTGGAAGTGATTCCTGACTATCGGACGCGCATCCGCACCCTCCGCGAGATGGGGTTCCGCATCGCGGTGGACGACCTCGGGGCCGGCTACGCTGGCCTCAACACCTTCGCGGCGCTGGAGCCGGAGGTCGTCAAGCTCGACATCGAGCTCGTGCGTGGGGCCCACGCCGAGGCCGTGAAGCAGAAGCTGATCCGATCGGTGTGCTCCGTATGCCGGGACTTAGGGATCCTGGTGGTGGCGGAGGGCATCGAGACCACCTCCGACCGCGACGCCGTGATCGAGCTGGGGTGCGACCTCCTGCAAGGCTTTCTGCTCGGGCGGCCCGCCGCCCAGCCCCTGACCGCCGCCCCCCGACCCTCCGTGCCGGGCGGCACTTAGAAGGGCAGCGACGACGTCTCGCGACGGCAGGGAGAGTTCGCGAGGCGGGGGCTGGGCGCCCTGGGCCGCAGGCCGGGGACGGAGGCCGCGTCCTAAGACTTCTTCAGCTCGACGTCGCCGAGGATCTTCTTCTGAAGCGCGATCAGCTCCTTGATCCCCTTGTCGGCGGCGGCGAGAAGATCACGCAGCTCATCGTCCGTGAAGGGTGTGTCCTCGGCCGTGCCCTGCACCTCGACAAACCGGCCGCGCCCTGTCTTGACGACGTTCATGTCCACTTGTGCCACCGAGTCCTCCTCGTAGGCGAGGTCGAGCAAGATCTCGCTGCCCACCTTCCCCACGGAGGTCGCGGCTACGAAGTCGGTCACGGGGAGCTCCAGGATGGAGCCTTGCTTCTTCAGGTGACGGAGCGCCTCTACCAGGGCCACGAAGGCCCCCGTGATGGAGGCGGTGCGGGTGCCGCCGTCGGCCTGGATCACGTCGCAGTCCACCCAAAGGGTTCGCTCACCCAGGCCCTTCAGGTCGACCACCGCCCGTAGGGACCGCCCGATAAGGCGCTGGATCTCGTGGGTGCGACCGGAGGGTCCGCCCCTCCCGGACTCCCGCTGGACACGGCTGGTGGTGGCGCGAGGGAGCATGCCGTATTCGGAGGTGATCCAGCCCTCACCCTTGCCCTTGAGAAAGGGCGGGACGCGGTCCTCCACGCTGACTGTGCACACCACCTTGGTATCACCGACCTCGATGAGGGCCGAGCCCTCGGCGTGCTTCAGGAAGCGCGGGGTGATGGTCACCGGGCGCAGCTGATCCAGGCCCCGCCCGTGGCCGCGGGGGCCCGTACCCTCCCGCTTCAAGATGCCGGGGTCGATTTGCTCCTTGAAGTCTCCGATGCGAAAGCTCATGGGCGGGCCCCCCCCGCCACCGGAGTGCTGGCGCGGGCGGTGGTCTCCAGTCCGTAGAGGCGCCGGTAGTGCTCCCTGGACGCCAGCACGGTCATGACATAGTAACGCGTCTCGGTGAAGGGGATGCTCTCCACGAATTCCTCCGCCGGCATGTCGGGGCGAGAAGCGGTCCAGGCGTCCACCCGATGTGGTCCCGCGTTGTAGGCGGCCAGCACGCGCTCCGCTTGGCCGTCGTAGCGGTCCATCATTTGCCGGAGGTAGCGGGCCCCGAAGTCCATGCTGGTTTTCGGGTTGTGGAGGGCGGCGCTGCGAAAACGCACGCCCATGTCCCGGGCGAGCTTGCGGCCGGTGGCGGGGATCACCTGCATGAGGCCGCGCGCTCCCGCGCGGCTCAGGGCTTGGGCGTCGAAAGTGGACTCCTGCAGGATGAGGGCGGCCATGAGGGCGGGATCCAGCCCCTCTTCCGCGGCCTTGGCCTTGAGAGTGTCCTCGAAGCCCAACGGGAAGAGGATGCGCCAGACCTCGGGGGGCAGGCGGTCCCCGGCCTCGCCCACCCATTCCGGGCAAGCTCTCTTCATGGCCGTGATGGCGGGACGCAGGCGGCCGCACTTCCATTCGATCCAAGCGATCGTGCCCTCCGCCCGGGGCGAGAAGGGCAGCGCGCGCAGTTCCTCCTCCGCCTCGTCCAGCCGGTCGATCAAAAGCAGCTGGTGCACGCGCGTGGCCGCGGGTTCGCCGATGCCTTCGCCGGGCTCCGAAGCATCCGCAGCCATGACCGCGGAGGGAGGGGCGGCAGCCGGGGGCATCCGGGCCAGCCACTCGCGGGCCCGGATGCCGTGGTAGGCATACTTGTAGCGCTGGACCGTCTCCTCGAAGAGCAGGCGCGCACGCTCGAACTGGCCGAGGGCCGCCCGCGACCGGCCGGCCCAATAGAGGAAGCCGGGGGTGGGGGTGCCGGGTGGGCGCAGGCGGGCAGTGCGCTCCAAGGCCTGGGCGGCCTCCTCGTACCGACCCGCCCGATAGTCGGCCCAGGCCGTCCTCCAGGTGGCGCGCTCGACATAACGGCCGTCAGGGTATTCCGCGAGCAGGCGCCGGTAAAATGGAAGGGCCTCTTCGTCACGTGCGTCCCGCTGATAGTGGTTAGCGAGCGCGAGCAGCGCCTCCTCCGCCCAGGGCGTACCCGGGAAGCGCTCGGCCACCGACTCATAGACATCGACACCCCTCCCCCCCCGCACGCTGAGCCTTGCCAAATCGAACGCCGCCTCCGCTGCGTAGGGGGACTTGGGGCTGACTCCGGTCAGGGAGGCCTCCGCTTCGCGGAGACGGCCGAGAGCCAGGAGGGCCTGGCCCAGTCGAACGTGGAGGAGCTCGGCGTCGTCGCCGCTGGGTTTCAAGGCCTGGGCCGCGCGGAGCACGGCGACCGCCTCCCAATTGCGGCCGGCCTCGGAAAGAGCCCGGGCTTTCCGGAGCTCGCGTCCCAGGTGCTCGGGAGCGGGAGCGGGCAAGGCGGAAGCCAGGGCCCGCAGGCGCGGGGCGGTGTCGTGGGCGGGGGTCGAGACCGGATAGTCCCTATCCAGTCGGTCGTAGGCTTCGGCCGCCGCCTTTCGCGCTCCGCGCTCCTCCTGGATCTCCCCCAAGCGCTCCATCACTCGCGGCTCCTGGTCGGGGCAGGCGACCAGGGCGTGGTCGAGGGTGTCCGCCGCTTGGTCGAGCCGGCGGGACTTCGCGAGGGCGTCGGCGGCTCGGAGCAGGGCCCCGCAGGCGACGGGGGTCTTGGGACCCTCGTCAACCGCGGCGAGATACGACCGGGCGGCTTCCGTTGGCTGATCGGCGGCCTCCTGGGCGCGTCCGAGGGCGAAGAGCGCGTGGTCGGGGAGAAGGGTGTGCCGGACATCGGGGTGGGTGAGGAAGGGGATGGCTTCGCGGGGGCGCGGGCCCTCGAGCAGGGCCAAGCCCGCGGCGAGCTGGGCCAGTCCCGAGACCGCGGTGCCCGGATAGTTGGCCGATACTAGCGTCAGGGCGTCGACCGCCGCCGCCGGGCCTCCGAAGCCCCCCCCGGCGAGGGCGTCGCGAAGAGCCACCTCCGCCGGCCCTTCCGGCCTCGCCTCTATCCAGTAGTTGGAGGGCGGATTCGGGGCAGGGACGTCGGGAGCGGCGGCGAGGGCGGCCAGGAGCCCGAGGAGCGGGGCGCTCACGTGGGTTGCCGCAGGGGGACGCTACATGGGGCCAAGGGCGGCGGCGTCGCCCCCGGCCAGGATCCGGACCAGCTCTTCGTAGAAGTAGTTCGTCGACTCACGGACGTGCGTCGCCACCCGGTCGGAGTACATCTGTCGCCCGCGCTCGATGTCCTCCTTGAGCCTCTCGTAGATGTCCTTGTGGCGCCGCCCCTCGTTCACCTTCGACTCGTTGTAGAGCTTGATCTCGCTGACCACAAGGCGGGCGAATCGCTTGGCGTCCTCGTGGGCTTTCTGGTCATCCGGCGATATCGGCCGCGCGGCCGGTCCGGCCGGGCGCGGCGCGGGGGCGGGCCGGGCGGGCGCGGCCGCCTGCTGTTTCATGGCCGCGAAGCTCTGGGCGCTGAACATGACGGTCGAGGTTCCCTCGCCCTCGGTGGCGGGGGGGGGAGGGGGAGGAGCGGCCGCCCGGGGCACCCCCGCTCGCTCGCGGACCTCCTCGCCCCCGGCCCGAAGCGCCGCCGCGCGGTCCGTGCTCGAGCCCGTGGTGGCCACACCCGTCGCCGGCTTGGGAGCGCCGGAGAGCAGGTCGATATTCTTCCCCGCGAAGGAGACCAGGATCTCGATCAGGTCGGCGTCCCCCGCCGGGATCTCTTCCTGGACGGAGTCGCAATAGAGGATGGCGGCCAGCTTTTCGCGGAGGATCAGGGGGACGGCCAGGATGCCCTGGGGGTCGCCGCTCAGCCGGGCCAGGGCCTGGGAGGTGCCCGGTGATTGGGTAATGTGACCGCGCAAGGCGTGGCGTGAGTTGTGGACGAGCCGGAAGACGGTATCCGCGTTCAGGGGCACGTTGATGGACTTGATGACCTCGGGGGGCTGTGCGCCGCGCGCATACCATCCAATCGCGCTCTGACCCTTGACGATGAACATGGCCGCGCGATCCACGTACTGTCCGACCTCGTTCACGAGGTAGGTCAAGACCTCGGAGAGGTTCGCGCCCTTTTCGATTTCGAGGAGGGAGGCTCGAAGATTGGCGTAGGTCGGGCCAGCGGGGGTGGCCGGCGCAGGCTGGGAGGCGACAACCTCGGCCATGGCGGCGCCGATGTCTTCTTCGTTGATCTTCTCGTCGTAGCGGGCCGCCATCTCCTGCAGCTCATCAAGCGAGCGGACCAGATTCGCCTGGTGTTCGCCGATGAAGCGCTGGATCTCGACGACCCAGTTGGCCATCTGTTGGCTGATGAGCGCGAGGGTCTTTGCCTTAAGGGCGTCTTCTAGGCTCATCTCCACCTCGGCGTATCGCCGATAATCATGACCCTACGTTGAGTTAGACGTGAATTCATTATCCGGCACGTGAAGAGCGCGTGTCAACAGTGGCTCACGGTAGAGTCCCGGTCAGGGCTATCGTCTCCCCTAGTGTGCCGCAGAAACGTCGACAGAGGAAGCGGATAGCCAGCCAATGGCTTCTCCGAGTGTACGAGCGTCTGGCCGCCCGCTTCGGACCCGCCGGATGGTGGCCGGGGGAGACGCCGTTCGAGATCTGCCTAGGCGCGATCCTCACCCAGAATACGTCCTGGGCCAATGCCGAGAAGGCGCTCGAGGTGCTACGAGCCCAGGGCCGGCTCTCCTTTCCCCGGCTTCGTTCTCTCCCCGTTTCGCGTCTGGCCCGCCTCATTCGCTCCTCCGGCACCTTCAAGGTCAAGGCCCGGCGCATCGCTGCCTTCCTCTCCTTCCTGGGCTCGGAGTTCGGGGGGTCGGTTGAGGCCATGAGGGATGCGGAGGCCGGTGAGCTCCGGGGCAAGCTTCTCGCCGTCCATGGCATTGGCCGCGAGACGGCGGACTCGATCGCGCTCTACGCCGCGGGCCGGCCCCTATTCGTCGTGGATGCTTACACGCGTCGGGTCTTCGCGCGCCTGGGCTTCCTCCAGGGCGACGAGGCGTACGACGATGTCCAGCACATGTTCATGAAGCGGCTGCCCAAGGACGCCGCGCTCTTCAACGACTACCACGCCCAGATCGTGCGCTTGGCCAAGGACGTCTGCCGCCCCCGTCCGCGCTGCGGGGAGTGCCCGCTCGAAGACCTGTGCCCCCAGCGGGGAGTGCCCGCGCAGGGGGCACCCCACGGAGCCCACCGAGGTTCGACAATATGATGGACGGGGAGGAGGGTGCTCATGCGCGTCTCGATCGGAGTGCTCGCACTGGCCCTGGCGGCCCCCGCGGCGGCTCAGGACTTTTGGGCCCACTGGGGCGACGGTCGGGCCGAGCTCAACGGCTATCGCCTCACCCAGCCGAGGTACGGCGCCCCCCGCGCGGGCAGCGCCGTCCTGATCTTCGTGACCGAGGATTTCAGCGACACGGTTCGGGTCAAGGCGGACCCCGGGCGGCACCCCGCCTCCGACGTCTACCCGGTGATGAAATTGAACGCGATCCGCCACTTTCAGACGGGGATCTACGACTACAAGGTCATGACGTCCACCTTTGCCCGCGTGGGCCCCGCTTGGCCGGTGGCGAAGGTGAGCTTGTCGAGCCAGGAATGGTGCGGCCACACCTACCACCAGCTCCTGCCTCGCGGCGGCAAGGTCGCGGGCGTTTTTCACAGCTATTTTGACGGTGAGGCGGACGGGGTGGAGGAGCTGCCCATGCCCGCGGGCGGTGTATTCGAGGACGCGCTCCCCATTCTCCTCCGGGGTTGGGGGGGGCCGTACCTGAACCCGGGGGAGAGCCGCACGGTGCCGTTCCTGCGCAGTCTTTTTCACGCGCGGTTGGAGCACCGGCCGCTTGTCTGGGGCCGCGCGACGATCAGCCGTGCCGCCGCGGTTTCGGCCGTGTCCGCCCCCGTCGGCCGGCTGTCGGTCACGGCCTGGACGATCGAGGTCGAAGGGGGTGCGAGGTTGACCTTCGAGTTCGAGACCCAGCCACCCTACCGGCTGGTTCGGCAGACGGGGCCCAATGGCGAGGAGGCGGTGCTGCTGGGTTCGACGCGGCTTGCCTATTGGAAGCTCAACGGTCCGGGGGGGGAGAAGTACTTGAAGGAGCTAGGCTTGCGCGTGCCTTCGCCCTAGCGTCTTAGGCCGTGTTAGACTAGTAGACGGGAGATATTAAAAAGGGGGCGTCACGGTTTCGACGGGAACGGTGACCCCGAGAGGTGCAGGTCGAGCGTGCTACCGGCTCGTAAATCCGGTGGAAAGACACACCTGCCAACGATAACTTGGCATTGGCTGCCTAACTAAACCTTAGGCAACCCGCTCTCCCAGGGCCCCGCCCACGGGCTTTGGAAAGAGCGTCATAAAAGTGGGCTGGCCTCGAGCCCTCGGTCCGGGGGTCAAAGGCGAGATCAATCGGACTAGCCGACGGCGGTTGCGTCCGGCCTTCACGCCGATGGCGAAACTTGAGGTCGGACTAAACCTGTAGAGTCTCTCGCAGGCGCGCTTCCGGACGCGGGTTCGACTCCCGCCGCCTCCACCAATTTAATCACAGTATAATCAATCACTTAGCGGATTCAGAACCGCTGAGTGTGTCTCCACACATCGGCGCTTCGCCTTGATGTGAACGACGGGACAAAGCCGTGAAGGAATCGTCGTGGCGCCAGCTCCTCGAACTACGTTAGCGAGGCCGGACAGTGATGAGCGGCGCGGTCCAGACAGTAACCGCGTGCTGCGCACAACCTTGAGGGGCTGGGGGAGTGCGGGGGCTAGCGTCGCCGACGCTTCGCGTCCGGTGGCAGGAGCGTCGGGATCACCTGGCGGCCATGACGACGGTGCACGTCGCGAAACTCACTGTCGCTCGTTAGCACGACGCAGTCCGAGTGGATCTCAGACATCCGGACGAGGCATGCATCCGCAAGATCCCGCGCATACCGTCTCATAAGCGCCTTCACCGCGGTTACTTCCTCCTGGAGCCGGAAGGCCGGCTTGACGACGCCGCGGGCGACGAATTCCAGGATTGCCTCGGGCCCTCCGGCCAGGCCGCGCACTAGATAGGCCGCTTCCGAGAGGACAGCCTCGCAGGTGAGCAGCGGCGGTGCTAGGGCCCCGAACTGCTCCGCGGCCCAAACGTGGTGGCGATCTCGGCGGTTGAGGAAGGCGACAAGGGGTCCCGTGTCAATGATGACCGTCCTCAACGGCCATAGCCCCGGAGGCGTGACGGGTTCGATGAAAGGTCCGCCGGACCCGTGAGGGACCCTCGAAGATCCCGCATCAACTCAAGACAGGAGCCGGCTCGGGGGCCCAGCTCGGGCCCGAGCGTGTCCTCGAGCGCCTCGCGCACGAGAGCTGAGGTACTCACGCCGCGTCTTCGGACCGCGGCGCTGACTCGTGCGGCTAAGCCGGCCGGGAGTTTTAGCGTGATCGTGCGCATCCTGTAATACCCTCCAACCACTTTGATATTACCAATAAAATGGGAGTTCGTCGACCTATGGCGAGCCGCGTGTGTGATACGTGCGTCTTATAGGGTTTTTTAGAGGCCGTAGCGTTTCTGGCGTTTCTTGCGTTGCCGTAACTTACGTGGCCTCAACAATACGCAGGAATACCACTCCCGCCGCCGCCACCCTACTAATCACAATAGGCTCAATCACTTGGCGGATTAGAACCGCTGAGTGTGTATTTGGCTTTTGTATCGTGTGCCGTCTCTGGCGTCTCTTGATTTCCAGTAACTTAGGCGGCCTCCATACCGCCACAGAATCGACCTCCGCGCTCGAATCTGCGGGTGCTCGTCGTATGCCTGACCCTAGGATCCGGATACTCTTCGTCGGCCAAGGTGGTCAAGTCCTGTCAGACCGATAGTAGAGTTGGGATTCCATGGCAAAGACCGGCATGCTCCTCCGGCTCAGGCGGGTTGCGGTGGGAGGTCGGCGCGCCGCTGTCCTCTTGTCAGTCGTGGCCGTCGTTTTCGCGCTCGCCGCCGCGTCCACCCTAGCGGCTGACAGCCCTATCCAGGATGCCGCGCGCCTGCGCGGGATGGTCGAGGCCTACAAGAAGGACCCGCTCGGGCCCTACCAGACCCTCCGCTGGTTCTGCCCCGATGGGTCGATCCTGCTCCCACAGCAGCGGTGCCCAACCGCGGGTGGGATCCAGCATGCCGTCCCGAAAGACGAGGTGCGTGCCCTCGCCGCGACACAGCACGTCTTCCTCGGTCAGATCCTGGCCGGAACCGCCAACGAGGCGTTCCTGGACGAGGCGCATGGTTTCGCGCGCACGAAGCAGTACCTGCTCGAGCGCTACCTACGTGCCGTCGACGACGGTTGGATCATGCGCCGGGGCTATACGTTTCGAGGCGCCCTACAAGCCGAAGACGAAGAGGCCTGGAGCCAGCAGTTTCTCGAGTGGCTCGTCGCCCGCGAGAATCTCCTGGCTTCCCGCTTCTTCCTCGTACGGCAGCTCGCCCGGGACCTCCCGCGAACGGACAGCTACCAGCGGGGGAGCCTCATTCGCGGCCTGGCGGCCGCGATCGCGGAGGGCGCCCCCGCCTTCATGCCGCTGCGGCTCAAGATCCATAGCGCGCCGGAGCCGTCCGATCTGGAAGCGGTGCGCGCCTTCTTCGGGGCCCGCGAGGCCTCGCTGAGCGGCGAGGTCAAGGAGAAGATCAAGCAGCTCGAGAAGGAGATGGAAGCGGCGTACGCGGGGGCGAGCCTCGAACATTTCGCCCGTTATGCACAACGGTACCGTCCGGATCGGCCGGTGGGTCAGGGCATACGCGCCGTGCTCTCGGACCCCGAGCCGGCCAAGGCCGCCGTAGCTCTCGCCGCGCTCTTGTGGACGATTCGGAAGGAGGTCAGCGAGAGCCAACATTCCCCTGTGATGCGGGTGTCTCTTCTCACCCTGTCCAACGAGGCCGAAGCCGTTCTTCTGACCCTGGTCAGTCGCTGGCCCACGCCGACTCTCGGCGCGGCGCTCGTCAAGGGCGAAACCCTCGCCCGGGCCTGCGCGGGGACGGGGGCCATCGAAGCCTGGGAGTGGGACGCCGCCGCACCCTACCTGGGGGTGCGGCCCGCCGAGGAGACGTTGACCGTGGAGGATCTGCGATCGCGGAGCCAGCGCACCCTGGGTGTCGTGCAATGGGGAACGGGGATGGTGCGCGCCACGTACGCCGACGTGACCGATCGGTTCGAAACCTTCGAGCCCAAGGCCGCCGGCTTCATTGATGATCGGGTTCGCTCCTCCGTTCTTCTCCCCCTCGGCGAGACGGCGTCGCGCCTGCGCCAAGCCTCGGCTGCCGTCGGCGGAGTGGCCAACCGCATCGGCGGTTCCACCAGCCCCGGAACTTTTCGGGGGATCAACCCCGGCGTTGCCGTCGGTGAGCTCGTCGTCATTGCGGGCCCGCCCGAGGGCCTGGATCTGCAGCCCGACAAGATCTACGTGCTCTCCTACCCACCGCCCGACCTGAAGCCGGTGGCGGGCATCCTTACGGTTTCCGAAGGGAACGAGGTCTCCCACGTCCAGCTCCTGGCCCGGAACCTCGGCATCCCCAATGCCGTGCTCACCGACGCCAACCTGCGCGAGCTCGCTCCGCTCCGCGGGGTCTCCGTCTTCTATGCCGTGTCGAAGGCGGGTGCCGTCGTCTTGAAACCAGCGCAGGAGATGACGGGGGAAGAACGGGATCTTGTGGAGGGGCGCGATGTCGGAGCGACAAGCGACAAGGTCACCGTGCCCGTGGATCGGCTGGCCCTCGACCTGCGTGTCCTACTGGACCTCGCGGACCTGCGCTCTTCCGACTCGGGCCGGCTCACCGGACCGAAGGCGGCCAATCTCGGCCAGCTCCGCTTCCTCTTCCCGGACAAGGTGGGCCCCGGCCTCGTGCTGCCGTTCGGCGTCTTTCGGGAACATCTCGAGCAGCCGAGGGCCAATGGAAAGGGAACGTATTGGGACCTCGTGCAGGAGACCTTCCGGGGGGAATCGCACGGGGAACGCACCACGATGCGCGCCCGTCTGTCCGAGCTCTACGAGGCCATACGCACGATGCCGTTCGTGACGGGCTTCGAGGCCATGCTGTTCCAGCGCTTTCAGGAGAGCCTAGGGGGCGATCCGGACCAGGTGGCCGTCTTCGTCCGTAGCGACACGAACATGGAAGACCTCAAGGACTTCACCGGGGCCGGCCTTAACCTGACCGTGCCCAACGTCAGGGGACGCAAGAATCTCCTCCAGGCCATCCGCGACGTCTGGGCATCGCCGTTCACGGAGCGGAGCTACGAGTGGCGGCGCCGCGTGCTCACGAACCCGGCGGACGTCTACCCTTCCGTGCTGCTGCTGCCCACCCAGAGGGTCGCGAAGTCCGGCGTGATGATGACGACGGGACTCGCGTCCGGAAACCCGGCGGACACCACGGTCGCGTTCAACTGGGGACAAGGCGGGGCGGTGGACAGCCAGGCCGCTGAATCCTACCTGCTTCGTGCCGACGGCACGGACGAGCTGGTCTCGCCCTCTCGTCAGCCCGAGTACAACCTACTCGTGCCCGAGGGGGGAGTGCAGCTGCGCTCCGTCGACTTCAGCCGTCCGATCCTGTCTAAGGACGATCGCCAGTGGCTCCGCGGCATCGCTGCCGACCTCCGCCGTCTTCTGCCCGGCGTTCTGAGCCGAGGATTTCCGGGCCCCTTCGACATGGAGCTTGGCTTCGTCGAGGGGTCGCCACGGTTGCTTCAAGTGCGACCCTTCGTCGAGAACCGCCGCGCCTCATCTATGGAGTACCTGGGGAGGCTGGATCAGGCCCTCCCCCCGGGCCGCCGCGTGAGCCTCGACGATCCGATGCCACCCCCGTGAGCGCCGGACTCTTGGCTCTCATTCCGGCTTCCTGGCTTCTGCTGGGCCCCTATCCCGTAGACGGTTACGAGGACACGGGCATACGTCGGCTCGAGCGTCTCCGGCTTCGGCTTGCCGGCAAGCTGTCGGGGCCGGTCCCGCCCCTGGGCGCGCGCAAGCTGACCCAGGACATCCACCTCTGGCTGACCGGCGCCGACCTGGCCTTCGAGACCCTGCCCTCGCCCGACCCAACCCTGCAGAAGGACATCGCGGCGGTCTTTGCGGGGCGCGACGAGGCCTATTCGATCGCGATTTTGGACCTCACGCCGGGACGGCCCCCGCGCTTCGGGTCACTCCGGCCCACCCGGATCTACCAACCGGGGAGTGTCGCCAAGCTCGCGGTGGCCGCCGGCCTGTTTACCGAGCTGCAGAGGCTTTTTCCGGAATCGACGGAGGCGCGGCGGCGTCTGCTCCGCGAGCGGCTGGTCATCGCTGACGAGTGGATCCGCACGGATCCCCACCCCGTGCCCTTCTTCGACCTGAATACCGGTCAAGCGCAGTCTCGGCCGATTCGTGAGGGCGACGTCTTCAGCCTCTACGAGTGGATCGACCACATGCTAGCGCCCAGCTCCAATGCCGCCGCGAGCACGGTCTTCAAGGAAGTCCTGCTCATGCGAGCGTTCGGCGGCGCCTACCCGCCGAGCCGGGAGCGGGAGATCCAGTATTTCAAGGAGACGCCGGCCCGCGAGATCGTGGAGCTCGCGCATTCGGTGGCCAACGATCCGCTCCGCAAGCTGGGGATCAGCGAAGACGACTTCAAGCTCGGCCAGTTCTTCACCGGGGCGCCCAACCGCCGGTTTCCTCCGCTCTACAGCAGCGGCGCGACACCGCTCGGACCCATGACCTACCTGATCCGCCTGGAGCAGGGGCGCGTCGTCGACGCCTGGTCGAGCCTCGAGCTGAAGAGGCTGCTCTACCAGACCGAGCGGCGGATCCGTTACGCGTCCGCGCCGCGGCTGGCGCCCTACGCGGTGTTTTTCAAGTCCGGAAGCCTTTACGAGTGCCGCCCCGAGCCGGGCTTCACCTGCCAGCCCTACCAGGGCAACAAGGCGAACTACATGAACTCGGTCGCGGTCGTGGAGCGGCCCGACGGGGCCGTCTACCTCGTCGTACTCATGTCGAACGTCCCCCGCAAGAACTCCTCGGTCGAGCACCAGACCTTGGCCACGTACATCGATGCCGTCATTCCGCCGCCCGCGGCGGGGTTGCCGGGGCCCCCGGAGTGATGCCCGGGGCTCGCGAGCCTAGCGAGAGGCGAGATCGAAGGAGAGGCGGGGACTGGCCGTAGGGTGCAGCCCGGCCGTTCGCGACGAACCCAACGAAGACACGCGGGCCAGGACTTCCTCGGCTGCGGGCAGGAGGTCGCGAAGGATCTGCTCGCCTTGCGGGTCCTCGAGGAGAGCGGCCAGAATGTAGCGGCGGCCGTCATCTTGCCAGACCAGGACCGAATCCGCGTGCCACGCCTGCCAGGTCCCGGACTTTCGGTACACGTTGTTCAGGGATGCCGTGTCCTTCAAGTGGTAGATGAACTTATGCGCCATTGCGGTGTTTGCGAGGAGCCCGAGCATCTCGGCCGAGCGCTCCGGGCTGACGAGCTGGCGGCTGGCCAGGAGATAGTAGAACCGGCAGACTTGGTAGGCGGTGGCGGCGTGCACCAGACCCTTCAGGGGGTCGGGCAGACAGGGGTGACCTTGAGCATAGGCCCGGCCGACCCAGAGCCCCCCGCCGGTGGTGGCATCGTACAGGCGAACCGCGGGCGCGGTCAGCGTTCGCGCGATCGCCGGCAGGCCGAGGCGATCCACGATACGCGTGGCCGCCGGGTTGTCAGAGCGCCGGATCATGAGTGTGAGGTCGTCCACGACTTCGGGCGACTGCTTCAACGTACCATCCTCGAAGGCCTGGAAAGCCGCGAGGAGGACCGCGATCTTCGGAAGACTGGCCGCGTACATCATCGTGTCGCCGTTGATCGCCGCGTAGTGGGGGACTCCCGGATTGCGTAGGTCGACAAGCCCCACGCTCAGGCGCTTCGCTTCGGCCAGCGCCCGCCAGCGCGCGTCGGCGCCCACCCGCATCGCCAGCGCGCGTTCCAGCTCGGGATCGCGCTCTTCACGCAACGAGGGTGCCCCGCCTGCTTGAACCAGCGGCAATGGCGCGGCGTTGGACAGTGGGGACAGGGGGGCGGCCCCCCCGGTGGTCGGGAGGGTGGGCAGCAGGAGCATCAAGGTCACGACGGAGACTCTCTTCATCAAGGGATTTCCACGATAGCATGAGCGGCCTCCGGACGCGCAAGAGCTGGATTTTGCTCGCCTCTGCGCGGCGGCGCCGCGGACCAGGTTCTGCGCTTGGCCCCGCCTCCACCACTTCTACAGCAATAGAATCAATCGCTTAGCGGATTAGCGGCCCTCGCTGCCTTTATGGGAGCGCTTGACCAAACGCGCCCCCCGGCAGCCGGTTGCGACCGAGCAGAGGCTTTCCAATGTATTGGACCAGACTCGGCGTCGGCTCGTGGTAGCGTGGCATGCTGACTCGCCCACATGACGGGCGCTACGGCCAAGAGGGCCGGAAGTAAAGCACGCGGAGCGTCGAGACCCCGGCCGATGTTTGGCGGACGCCGCGGGAAGCGTGAACGGTACTTCGAGGACGCCGACTCCGAGGAGTCAGGTCGGGGCCAGAGTGGGAGACACTGCGCCCAGCTCAACCTCTGCACAAGGAGCCGCGAATGAATGAAGCTGCCGCACCAGCGGCCCCCGCGGGGCTCGCCCGCCTAAGCCTCGACCAAGTTTCGGACGTGAGGACCGCCGCGGGGTTCGCCTTGCCTCCGACGGGCGATCGTCCACTCGGGAACGAGCCGAGGAAAAGGAGGAGAACGATGCGCATATCGTTGCCGGTCGCACTTGCCCTTACCACAAGCATTACCGCTGCTGCCTTCGGCGCCAAGGAGGAATACGGTACGGCCAAGGAAGCGGAAGCAATGGTGGCCCGGGCGGTAGCCCACATTAAGGCCGTGGGCACGGACAAGGCCTACACGGACTTCACGAACAAGGCCGCCGGTTTCTTTGATCGGGACCTCTACGTTGTGGTCTACGACCTGGAGGGCCGGGTCCTGGCCCATGGACAGAACCCCAAGATGGTGGGCAAGGTAATCATCGACCTCCGCGACGCCGATGGCAAGGCGTGGATCCAGGAGCGTGTGGAGCTCACCAAGGCCAAAGCGAAGTTCTGGCACGACTACAAGTTCACCGACCCGATCACCAAGAAGGTCTTGCCCAAATCCACCTATTGCGAGCGAGTTGAGTCCACAGCGGTTTGCGTGGGGATCTATAAGCGATAGCGGGCGACCTGACGATGTTGAGGTCGGAGTGTCCCCTGCCCAGAGACCACGAGGCCGCAGTTGACGATCCGCTGGCGCAGCCGCGGGGGCTGGGAAAGGCCACTGGCGTCCGCCCCCGACCCGCGGGTGAACTTCTGGTTTCGCCATTCTAAACTCGACTAGGGGAAGCGGCTCCGGTTGGGATCCAGGCCTTGGTCTCATGCGAAGGAGGGAGTCATGCGGCTCTACCAGCGAATTCTCTTCGCTCCGGGTGTTGCCCTTCTCTTCTTGATCGTCTTCGGGGGTGTGGTCTACCGGGCGGCGCGCATGGACCAAGTCGCGATGCAGGAGGTGTTCAACACGCGTTTTCGGTTCTTCGTGAAGGCACACCAGGTCTCCGCGGACATCGACACGGCTCACGCGACCGTTTACCGGCTCGTGACCTGGATGGGAAGCTACGACTCCGCGAAGGTTACCCGCACGGCCGCGGACTTGACGGCTCAAATCGCCGGTGCGGAGGTCATCGTCAAGGATCTGGCGAGCCAGAGGAGGCTCACCGCCGAGGAGAGGCAAGCCCTGGAAGCCATCCTCGGTCAGTTGACCAGCTACACGAAGCTTGTAGCAATGGCAATCGACCTGGCCAAGGACGACATCAACATGGGGTTGTCAGCTCTGCAGACGGCGGACATGACTTACCAGGAACTCCGCCGCGGCCTCGACACCCTCATTAGCGTTGAGAAGAAACTCGCCCAGGAGAGATACGACCAGGCGTTGGCCACGGACCGGAGCGCCACCTTCCTCGGCGGCCTCGTTTTTCTCGTTGCGATCGTGGGCGCTGCCGCGACGGGCGCGGTTGTCACCCGCTCGGTGACCCGGCAGCTGGGCGGGGAACCTGGGTACGCGGTAGAGGCGGCGCGGCAGGTGGCGGCGGGGGATCTGAGGCTATTTGTTGCCACCAAACGAGAAGATGCTTCGAGCCTACTCTTCGCCATGAGGAGCATGGTGGCCAACCTGCGGCGGATCGTGGACGACATCCAGGAGGCGTCGGTGCAGGTCGCCTCCTCGGCGGGAGAGATCTCGGCCAACGCCAGGCTGATCACCCAAGGGGCGCAAGGGCAGGCCCAGGCCGCGGAGGAGACATCCAGCTCCATGGAGGAGATGGCGGCCTCCATCCAGACGGTGGCCAGCAACGCCCAGAGCCTGGCCGACTACGTGGAGGAGACCAGTAGTTCCGTCACCGAACTGGGGGCCTCCATCGAGCAGGTGGCCCGCTCCAGCGCCACCCTTGCGGGGACGGTC
>Ga0210384_10000762_pt1 | contig 47810 bp, 47 predicted proteins | sample IncBWH2MmetaG_FD_160574 | JGI IMG/M metagenome (GOLD analysis project Ga0210384, IMG submission 160574) | Forest soil microbial communities from Barre Woods Harvard Forest LTER site, Petersham, Massachusetts, United States - Inc-BW-H-2-M | ecosystem: Environmental > Terrestrial > Soil >... | reverse complement strand
GCATGCTTGACGCCATCGTCTCACAAGTCCTCAACCTGCAGTCACTTCGATAGAGACTAGACGACAACATCCAAACGGCCCCCTCCTATGTGCCGAGACTCGGCGTGGGGCGGGCCTGCGGGGTGAGTCTCGGGAATGGAAGTGTCCAATTTTGACCAGACCCACGGTGCGGCGAAATGAGACAGTACTTTGACGTGGGATAGTCTCACTCACGGGGGAGCAGAGACCATGTCCAGCCCTTCAAAGCATTCAATTCGTCGTTGACGACGAGCAGAGAGAGCCTCGACCTGCTATTGGTCTCCTCTGGATACGACAAAAACCACTTTCCGAGATTCCCGGCACGAAGAGCTTGACGGGGCGCTGCCAGAAACGAATTGGCTCACCGTGGGCACCGAAGAATACGCCGTGAGGAACGGCTGACGGGGGTGGCAAAACGTGACTGCAAGGCTTGCGACAGCAGACGACCGCATTTTGGCTTACGAATACGGAGAGACTGGCACCATCCGCGATCAGGGTATGACGCTGCCCAGCGGCCGCGACAAACCACAAGTGGGCGCCATACAATTCGACTCCGGATACCTCTCCCCTTTCTTCGTGACTCACCCCGAGCGCATGGAGGTTGCTTTCGAGAACGTCTACATTCTGATTCACGAAAATAAGATCAATTCCAGAAACGATTTGCTCCCGCTACTTGAGCAGATCGCAAAGACTGGCAAACCGCTGCTCATCATCGCCGAGGACGTCGGCGACGCGGCGCTAGCTGCGCTTGTCGTCAATAGGCTGTGTGGCCCACTGCAAGTGGCGGCCGTCAGGGCCCCTGGCTTCGGCGATCAGCGCAAGAACATGTTAGAAAACATTGCGCTGCTCACCGGCGCCAAGGCGATTGGGGAAGGCCTTGACATCCAACTGAAGAACATACAGATCTCTGACCTCGGTCAGGCGAAGAAGATCTTCATCGACAAGAACAACACCATGGTCGAAGCTAGATCGAGGGACGACCAACTTTCTTTTCAGACTTGAGTCTTCACTTGCGACTTTCGCACCGCTGGTCGGCGCAGGACGACATTCAGCTGCACACTGTGGACTTGAGTCCGGCTAGCAAATGGTGGGACTGCGCCTAACGGCATGCACGCCACCAAATAGCTCAGCGAACAGATGCATCACCCATCGACCGACTCTGAGCAATTGTGACCATTCTTCTCGTAGCCCCAACATTGATAATGCTAACGAGTGGGATTGGTACCCAGGATCCATTTGCGCTGTGGAGCAATTGGAACCCATGAGGAAACAATTTTTAAGACGAGACAAACTTACACTTCCTCGGTTTTGGAAACATACATTCCCCGGAGTCACTCGTCTTTAAGAACGTCGTTCCACACCGAGAGAGTCACCTAAACACTGAACCTGGCCGAAGGAGCACAAAATGAGAAAGTTGATCTTCGTTTCCCTGGCGGTTGCCCTTTTCGTGTCTGTGACCGCCTTCGCCCAAGACACTGCAAAATCGGCCGACACCAAGCCGGACACCACAACAGCTGTCGCGCAAGAGCCGCAGCAGCCCGCCGGCGCAGAGACGACTGTGACCGGATGCCTGCAGAAAGGTGATGAGCCGGGCGCAGTCTCGATTATCGGCGAAGATGGCAGGAACTGGGAACTGCACAGCACCTCGGTTAAGCTCGACGAGCACATCGGTCACAAAGTGACCGTCACTGGCACAGTCACTCGCGAATCGAAGGCGCAAGAAAAGAAAGAGGGCCAGGTGGAAAAAGCAGCTGGCAAAGACGAGTACGGGGATCTACGCATCAGCAGCCTGAAGATGCTCAGCAAGACTTGCAGCAAGTGACGTTGCTTTGGGCCAGCATGGTGCTGGCCCGCTTCTTTTTCTTAAGTGAGTCGGACTCGGCGCTCTACCTTCGTTTCATCGTCCAGCCGATTAACGTTCCTGCGGTGAAGCCCACCGCAAACGTCGTAGCAACAGTCAGCACAAGGTGCCGCTGCATGCGCTGAGTGGTGTCATTGAGGAGTTCTTCGGCAGCGTCGCCGCCGCGCTTCGCCACACGCCTCGCTACGCCGACGCCATCCTGTATGGCATCGGCGACTGCGCTGGTTGCGCGAGAGGCCTGCCCGGCTGACTCGGCAATGTATTCCGCTGTTCTTCCTACTACGGTTTCTGACATGGTGCCCTCCTTCGTGGGTTTGCGAGCTTTAGCGTACGATGCATTCACTCTCCTTGTCGTTGAAGACTGGGCAGGGGTGGCCTTTTGGCACGATCTTTGTCAGGCGGCTCACCGGGTTCTGAAGGTGGTTCGAGCCCTTTGTTGACGCGCTCAGTTGGGGTCTTCGCGTCACTGTTCACTGCTGCTCCGTCATCATCATGCAGGACAACGTTCAGAAGCGAACTGTGAACGTGCAAATTGTCTCCAACGTCATAGTTGATAAAGCCAAGCTTCCTGAATCGGTTCATGAAGAAGCTGACTCGCGAACGAGTCGTTCCCACCATCTCGGCCAGAGTCTCCTGACTCAGTCTGGGGACCGACATTTCTGACACGCCTTCTTTACCGAACTGCGCCATCAGCAACAGAACGCGTGCCAGCCGTTTCTCGCTAGAGTTGAAGAGTTGATCGACCAAATCATCCTGATATCGGATGTTTCGCTTCAGTAAATACTTAAGGAACATGGCCGACAGTTTTGGTTCCAGGCTCATTGCCTGCATCATCGCCTTCCTCTCGATGTGCAGGAGGACGCAGTCGGTCAAAGCAACTGCCGATGACATGCGCTGCAGTTGACCGGCCAAACCACCTTCTCCAAAGAAATCGCCTTCGCTCAAAATGCCCAGAGTTGCTTCTTTCCCGGCTTCCGAGACCACGCTGAGCCTCACCTTGCCTGTTTGGATAAAGAACAGCCCGTCCGTAGGGTCGCCTTGTGCGAAGATCGAGTTCTTCTTTTGAAAAGGCAGCAGTTCCCTGCCCTTCCCGATGGTTGAGAGGAAGGCATGGGGATTAAACTCGGATTTTTTCTTCGCGCTTGAGATTCTCTTTGCCACTGGAGCCGTCCTGACAGGTGGGACCTTCACCCGAACCAAGTATGCGCGGACGAGATGCGTCTTCGCTGATCAGTAGTGCTCACAATACGGGAAATCCAGGCGCTCCACCTTCGGGCGTAAACCACTTTCAAGCCAGCCGTTTGCGCCGGACATAGGATCGAGTGAACTTGAGGACGGGGTTTGAGGCCTATCTCGAAGATCGCTGGTGGATTCCGCGGACTATCTGCAACGCACCGGGCGTCTGCGGCTGGCTACTGAACGTCGGGCCTCGGAACGTCTACCTCGCAACCTCGCGCCGGCCGCAAGCGTGAGGCGGTTCTCCGCGGTGGTGCGGAACGACCACACAGGTCATAGATCGGCATCTCGGGTTTTCAATAGCCGTGTGGGCGTCACGCGGTAAGCGGGCAAGGTGCATGGTCGCACTGGCACGCGATCTCGACCTCCTCAGATCCCGCTTCCTTACAGGCCGGGCCGCAGTACTTGTCGTCAGTTTGCACCGGGCATTGACAGGGTAGGTGTGCGCACTTCTTCTGATCATTGGTCGTCATCAACGTTCTCCTTCGCTAAGCGCCGAGTTAAGGATTGTGCCCGACGTGTTGGCCGTGATACTCGCGCCCTGTCCGGGGCAGGAAATCACGCCACTTCTTTTCTTTCAACGATAGCGGGACCGGGCACCTGCACCAGTTCATCAAATAAGGAGTGATAGTGGATCATTGCCGTCCTCAAGTCCTCCGTGGTTGCTTCGTCTTTCCCAACCCGTAGCGCAATTTCATGTGCCGACCGGTAGTTCCCCAATACTCGGGGATGGTCGACCGAAATGTCCGCCGCGCGCTGATCGAAATCGGATACCGGATAGCCGCGAGTTTTCATTAATGAAGACACCAGGTCATCGGCCTCCGCGACCGCTCCCTTCGGCGAATCCACAAAGCGAGATTGAACGGAGGTCCACCGTTCCAAAAAACGTTCGCGCTCGATCGGGTCAAGATCGCGGATATTGAGCTTCTCAACCCGCTTCTCGCGATCCGCTAATTTCGCCTCTGCTTTTCGTTCCGACCCATGTTCCCGCACCGCCCGCTCGTACTCGGGCCCGAATTTCTGCCGCAAGTCTACAGTCGTGCTCCGGCGTTTCCGAACGTACATTACAGCCAGCATCGCGATGACCAGAATTACCACGACGGCGAGAACAATCACCTTCGGATCTAGCAAATTTGGGTACATTGAAACCTTCCCTTAATCAAGAATGTCGACGCAACGAAATTTGTTTCACGAGGTTCCCTGCGCCAGAAACCTGTGAGCCGTCAGTATCAAACTCTTCGCTGCGGAATACTGGTCAGAATTGATCGTCTTGCGGATTCGCTCCTTGGCATTTGGCAGAAGGCGTGCGACAAGCTCGAGAGCGTGAGGCTCCTTATCTCTTAAAGTAGTGATGGCGACAAAAGGGAGTGGCTTACTCCCGAGTGAGCGAACGGTCGATGCTTGTGGTGTGCCGCAGACGGCGCGGGAAGTGTTTTCCAAGGATGTGAGCGGGTCTGATCAACGGGCGGCCTGGGGCGGGAATCATGGAGCGCTTTCTGCGTTCCAGGCCGCACCCACAAAGACGATCATCGCCGAGAACTCCATCCACACCATCAATCCGATCGCCGCCGCCAGCCCTCCGTAAACAGGCCCATACTTCATGTGCCGGACGTAAATTCCAAACAGCAAATTGATGCTCCACCACAGAATCGTCGCTGCCGTCGCTCCGGGCAAAACGGAGATCCACGTCGTCGCGCTGGGTCGTGCAACGCGATAAATCAGGGCCAATACGAATATCGCCAGGACCATGGCGGAGATCGGAAGCATGACGGTCCAGAAGCCGCGAGCCAAAAGAGGCTGACTGACGTCGCGAGTCATCCATTGCCGCACTGGCCGCCCGAAGACACTCACCGCCACGGCCAGCAGCCACGCCACCATCGACACGCAGAACAAAAGCAACCCCCGAACCTGCCGGCCAAGAAAGGAGTGTCTTTTGCGATCGCCGTAGATCAAATAGATGCCCTCCATGATGAGCTTCATGACCTGTGCGCCGACGAGCAATGTCCCGACCCAACCGAACAGTACCCAGTTCCAGGGGTTCACTTCTCGGCGCACCAGGAAGTCAGACACGAGCTTCCCGCCACCCGGAGGTAGAATGCCCGACAACCGCACCACGAGCTCTTGTCCGCTCTTCCCCCTCAGGGAACTGCTCATCAGCCCCAGTGCTACTAATAGGCTCGGGAAAAATGCGAGAAACATATTGAAGGCTACGGCCTGCGAAACCATGCCGCATTGTGGAATGACTCTTGCCAGGGTTCGGAACAGTTTCTTCGCAATCGAGCGAAGCGCCATTGCCCGGAATTATACCGTCCATGATGTCTTTTGCCGATCGCGGTTTGAAAGGATGGCAGCCTGGCAGGAACGTCTTGTTGGTGCCCACGGACTCTTGATCTGACTCGTTCGCAGAAACCAACCACGATCTGCGGCGCTGACAAAGCGTAAAGTAGAGGCATGCGCAAGCAGGTGATCCGGATTCCGCAGATTGCGGCAGCTTGGGTCCAGGGTTGGCTGGACCTGAACAAAGCGGCTTCGGTCGAGGTCTCATCGGAAGATGAGAATTATCCAATTGAGTCTGCGCTTCTGGGAGACGAGAAGACAGGCTGGCGTGCGGCTGAGTCTGGAACTCAGACGATACGACTCATTTTCGACAGCCCCCAAAATCTAAGACGTATTTTCTTGGCCTTTGAAGACAGCGAGGCCTTCCGCACGCAGGAGTTTGTTTTGAGATGGTCTCCGCGCGTTGGACAACCTTTCCGGGAAATCGTGCGCCAGCAATGGAATTTTAGCTCGCCTGGAGCAGTCCGCGAGATCGAGGATTATGCGGTTGACCTGTCAAATGTCGGAGTGCTCGAATTGATGATTGTGCCTGACAAAAGCGGCGGTGAGGCTCGCGCGTCACTCGTCAAAATGCGTATAGCTTGATAGGGCGGCAACAACGAGAGACGATGCGGCTGAGGCATGCGGTGTCGAGCAAAGTAACGCTGACACTGTGGGCTGCAACTTGTTTCAGGCAGGCGCTAATTCGAGTCAATAGACACAGGCAGTACCCAGCCTCCTTTGGTCCTGGGCGCACAACCACCATTAATGAGTGCGGAGACCCCATTGCTCCACTGGCGTCGATCGCCACTCGTAATCCGCCAGCCCTATGGATGCACTTGCCCGCGGCCATTACTGTTGCCGTACAGCGCCTCCGTGACATGCACGTTTGTCCTGATCCGGCCCATCTGTTCATAGATGTACTGGCGAAGGTCGGCTACGTCGAGGATACGACTCCCATTGTCGAGTCGCGCATAAGCCAGGTCTTCTCTTAGATTTTCAAGCACGGATAGCGCAATTTGCCTTTCGTTTATGTCCATTGCAAGCTCCACTGCGAACAACACTTCAAGCGATTGTACGGTGCCATGTCTATGCACCTTAAACTGTGCAATTTTGATCACTCCCCGAATTTAATTCAAGATCATCGCTCCCAACCGTCGTTTCCTCGCGGCAATTAGAGCGGTGCCCAGCACCGTACGCGTTGTCGGGCGATCCAAGAAGGAAGACCATTTGCACCGTGGCCAATCAGCACCGCAGGACTAGGCATCCGGGGCTCCCCGAGAGAATGCCGCCGGGACAGCAATGTGAGCGTTATTGAGCAGAATTAGGCAACCCTGGCTTAGTAAAGTTCAATCGGCGTCACTCATAGGAAAGGGCATATGCTCGCCGACAAAAGCGTCCCGCTCCCGCCAGCGCCCCTGGTGCTTGTCTCCCGCGACGTGCCCCGAGTTTCTGACCAGCTAAAAGGTCGCCGTCCGAACGACGAAGGCTCCTCCCGAATGAACGACGAAGGCTGTCCCAACGAAAGCCGGAGCGTAGACGATGATACGGGCTATTCCCAAGAGGAGGAAGAAGCCTGAAGGAGTCCCAAGTGGCGGAGATGAGATCCAAAATAGTGAAGTCGGGCGGCGCTACGTGGCGGCTGTGGCTAGGACTTGGTCTGAGTGGTCTTGCGGTGCTCAATGTCGCGCTTAGCATCCTCAGCGGTGTGATGCTGATGTTTACGGCGCTATCCGTCTTGCTAGCTCTGGTCGGCCTGGTCCAATTGTCGTTGTGGTCACGCTTCGACGGTCCTGGCTCTGAAGTGCGCCACGCTTTTCATCGTTTTCCCCGTTTTTAACCGGATTCGAACAAAAGGAGCCTGCGAGTATGGCTACGAAATTTACTCCACTGCACGATCGCATTCTGGTGCGGCGAATAGAGGAAGTTGGCACCACTCGGGGCGGCCTCATCATCCCCGATTCTGCCAAAGATAAACCCCAAGAAGGGGAAGTCATCTCGATCGGCAAGGGCAAGACTAATGACGAAGGCAAGGTCTTTCCTCTCGTGGTACAACCAGGCGACCACATTCTGTTTGGCAAGTACTCCGGCACCGAGATCAAGATTGACGGAGAAGATCTCCTCATCATGAAAGAGGAGGAGGTCCTGGGCGTCATCTCCGGTGCCGCGAAAAAAGAGGCTGTAGGAGCCAAGAGATAGCCGGTCCCCTGAGCGTCGTGTTGCGGAGTCCGCGAAGATCCGAGTCGAAGATTTCAATATTCCAGGAGAACTAAAGTTATGGCTAAGCAAATTGTGCACGGCGAGGCGACTCAGAATACGAGTCTGTATGCCCCCATCGGACTTGGTACACAGACGTAGTAAGACTAGGGCTATATGCGTAAACAGTTGATCCCACCAACTTCGGAGACGGTGCGGCCTCATGGCGAAGGTTGGCTAGACCTCGAACGTGCAGCTACGGTCGAGGTCACGTCGGAAGAAGAGAATTTCCCGATAGAGTGCGCCTTGGCCTCGGGAGAAACCCGGGGCTGGCGTGCGGCTGTTCCGGGAACTCAAACGATCCGGCTGGTCTTCGATCAGCCACAAAGGCTGAGACGCATATCACTTGTCTTTGAGGAACACGAAACAACGCGCACGCAAGAGTTCGTCTTGCGTGGGTCTTCGGACGGCGGCCGCTCGTTTCGAGAAATTGTCCGTCAGCAGTGGAATTTTAGCCCACCGCAAACCGTCCGGGAGGTCCAAGCATACGAGGTTGAACTCTCGGACATCACGGTGCTCGAGTTGATCCTCACTCCCGACATCAGTGGCGGAATGGCTCGCGCATCGGTCAAGAGCCTACGCGTATCTTGACTCGGCATGAGATGAATGTGCCTTGATCTGTACAATCGTCCTTAGAGAGCCTGACAAAACCCCTATATTCGTACTCAAGCAGGCGAGTCCCTACTTGAGCCTCGCGAGGGTTTCAGATCCAGCGCAATTAGAGGTCTCAGTCGGGGCTTCGCAAATTCCCTAGCGTCATGAGCCGGAGAAGGATGCGCCACGCGAGAGAGCCGGCCCTCGGCTACGAGGTGTTCGTATGCCTCCGGCCAGGATGGGAGGGAAGCGTCGGTTGGGGTCCAGTGGGCGTACGAGGCCTCGTCACACCATTCAACAAGACGCGGCATCACTTTGGCGTGCGGCGCGGTGCCGCGAAACGCCTTCATAGCTCGCTCGCTTTCCCACTCAGTTAAGGTCCAGAACGTGCGATGAGCGTCTAAAAGGAGTCTTCCACCAAGAAACCCAGATGCGCACAAGGCTTGGCGCTGACTAAGGAAGGTCTCCCACACGAATGCTGGAAGATACTTCAAAGAGCGAACGCGAAGACGCGTGACGGACGCGAGCATGGCCCTCCATTTTAGGCCAATTCCTGATGTTTGCAGGTAAGACCGGGTTTTGTTAGACCTTCTTAGATCCGGTGCGTCAGGAAAACTGGACCGCCGCATCCGGCGTCACTTTGCCGGTAAGGTCGAGACTTGGGAGGCTGGTCGTCGTCGTCCCCGACGGGGTCTTTCGATCTCCGACACAACCTTCGGTCCGTGGCCCTTCATCATTTCGCCGGTTCGGCAGCGACTTCGTTGCACTGGTCACAATTGAACATTTTGTTCCTGAGCAACGTTGCATTATGTAGCCATGAAAACCAAACCCGTACCAGCCCTGACGGTTCGTTGCCCCACCTGTGGCGCTAAGCCAGGAGAGAAGTGTGAACTAAGCACTGGGCTGCCCCGCACGGAGCCGCATCGAGATCGCCGCTTAGAGGCTTCTGAAAAGTAAATGGCGAGGCGAACGCCGGAGGGCCAACCATTAGTGATTGCAAAGAATTCCTTGTTGTTTGCATGCTCGCACTCGTCGACATGGCCGGCCACAAAGGCACTCCCATGCACTAGGGGAATCGAAGTCAGAGGAGGGTCTTTACTTGGGATTCAGGCCGGAGCGAGTTCGGCGAGACAGCCGAGTGGAGAGTCTCGTTAACCAGCGCGGAGGCCACGACGCTCTCCTTTTGTGTAGGTGTTGAGATCTGGAGCAATCTACACGACTAGGTTTGCAGCCGTGCGCAGAGCGCCTGATTCCATTCTCAGCTCCATCGAGATGCTGAGTAAGTTGGCTCACCTCGAAGTACTCCTTCATGGACGTATTCCCCGACATAGGCCACTTGCCCCTGTGAGCTAATGTTTTTGAGTTTGCTCTCGTTCCCAGGCCTGAACACTGTTCAATTGTGACCAGATGAATGACGCCAGCCTGTGGTAACAACATGACTATGGCAATGCGGCAGTGCCTTGAATGCGGCGGTGAACTGGTGATGGCCTTCCGTCCAGGCGGCCGGTCCATCCCGGGCGCTGGAAAACTGGTGAACTCAACCGCAAAGTGGAGATGCAGCACGTGTGGCCAGTCCTTTACGGCAGAGCAACTTCGAGCCGGGAAACGGACCGCCCCAAAAACACTGGAGCAGGCCTAAACCTGGATGAGGCTCTTTCATTGGGGGGCTCCCGTACAAACGTGGGCATAACGAGATAAAAAGGAGATTACCGAATGGCTGATGTACCGCAAGAGGGGCCCGAGACCGAGACAAAAATCAAGGGGCCGGCGTCAGAGTATTCGCAGTCTGGCAATAAGCAGACGGCAGACAGAATGGCCAACAAGCAGCGAAAAAAGCGAGCGCACAAACGCAATCTGAGGCGGTCGCACACGAACGGGTAGGAGACCGTCCGGGATTTATTCGCGTGCAACCCGGTCCAGTTCGACGCGGGGCGCGACGTCGCCAGGGCTTGGAGCCTTGACGGGTTGCCATTCGACCGGAAGAAAGTGCCGGGTGTAGCTTGCTATACCGGCGTGATGTTGCCTGTGGCCGCACGAGAGGCACATCTCTGCGAACGCGCGTATATCGGTCTCTTTGGAGATCTCATTCTCGCGGACCGCCAGCGAGCCCGTCACGACCGGGCCATCACACTGGTCACAAGAGTAAACGGAAAGATGAAGATACTGTTTTCTCATCGGTGCCCCCGACCACATCAAGGAAGCCCACCGCCCCATCCTAGAGCGCCTATGACCCGCTAATCTGTTCACTACTGATCAGAACGCCGGGAAGCATTCCACATCAGTGAATGCACTTTCTCCGCTGCGTTGACCCTAGGCGGGACTGAGGGACCTGCCGCACTCCAGGCAATTCGCCTTATGACGCGGCGTGATCAAACCGCAAAACGGGCACATCCTTTGCGATCGGACTTCCGGGGCCTGTGGTGTGAGTATCGCCAGCAGTTTTCCGAACAAGTCGCTGAGGAATGCTAGTCGCCTGCGCAGCCGACGGCGGAACGGACGAAGAACGGGTTCCATCGGTCTCCTGCTTTCTCCCCGTAACTTGGGAATTATCTGCCCAGGGGGGATAAGCCGCCGGAGTCATCGAGCAAATCACTCGTATTTCGACACTCCGATCGTTAATGATGACAGCCCGAAGCGGACGATTCTGTGCAGGATTGCTCACATTCCATTGAGAACTCCCATAGGTCGCTCTGAACATCGGCGACTCTGCCCGCCGGGGAGACGGAAGTGAGCAATCCAGATCAGCTTTTACTAGGGGGTCTGGGCGATCATTATCCCAGAGACGAGCACTTCTTCTCTCTCTCAGGTCCTCGGAGCAAGTCAGCTCACCTGAACCCCTCTCCTCTTTCCGCCCAACTCAGGAGGCTGCTTGATTCTCCCAAAGTTCGATGTTCCGAAAGAGCACATGTCCCCGGCGCCAACAGATGCTCGCAACGCTCACGCCAACGGCCAGTCTCCTGCCGAGAACTGTGCAAGAATTAAAGATCTCGGCTTCAAGACGTCTACCCACATAAAAATGTACGGCGAGCGTTTTGAGTTGGTTTCGGATCCGTTTGTTGAGGGCGATTACACAACGGTTCACGCCATCAGCGGAGATGACGGTGGGATCCGTGTGCTTCGCCTTCCGGTATCCATTCTTGTAGGTTTGCCGGATCTATTTCGACGGAAGGCAAACCCCGGCCAAGGGACTCCCTAGCTTCGTGTGGGCTTCCCCGCATCGTTACCAAACAGGTTTTTGCTCCAGGAATTGGAAGTAGCAATTCGGACCATCCATGATCCAGGTTCTGAACCTTTTCCATTTTGATCCGATAACCACCGCAAGCCCTCCGGCCTGCTGCGCGGCGCTTTAAACTACTGGGCTTCCTGCCTGTGCTGCAAACGGATCAAGCTACAGAAGCCTTGGCGTGTCCGGTACGGCTCTGTCGGGCGTAGCAACGTCACGTTCCGTCATTCCTATCGCATGTGGATTGACTCGATAGGCACGCCCATTGGAGTGCAGCAAACACTTATGCGGCATTCCGACATCCGCACCACGATGAACATCTACGGGGATGCAGCATCCGAGGACATGCGCGAAGCACACGGCAAAATCGTGCGAACTCGCGCTGCAAACGGTGTGAACGGCACGGAAACGGCACGGGAGAGGGTCTATCCTACTGAAAGAATGGCTCCTCAGGTAGGACTCGAATCAACACTTAAACGTAGTTTCAACACGATGCAGGTCAGCGGATGACACCCAACAGCGCGAAAAACGATGTTAAACGAACAAACAGAGCGCAAATAGAGCGCAGTTTTCGCGGGTCCACTCTATAGGTTCGACGCCTATGCCCCACCTGGGGGGTGTGGCGTTCATCACAACAACTTGTGACTGATCACACGACTGCGTGCCTCCACAATCATCTAGCCTATGACCGGGGTCAGTAATGGCGAATCCAGATACTTCAACGGCACTACATTCCAAAGATGCTAAACCATCGGTGAAACGCTTGGATGAAAGACCTCGGCTCACAGACGACGATATTCGCGTTGCGATTTCCTGTCGTGAAGAGGATCTAGATAATACAAAATACTGCGCGAACTTTGGTGTCGTCATTCTGCTAATTGTCATCGTATCGCCTTTGTTACGCTTTTTTTCATGTTGCAAACAGTTGAATTTCGCGGCGGAAGCACACTCTATAGTGAATATGTTGGCTCCTAGTGGCGTTGCCGTCCCTCCCGCTCGATCAAATACATCTGCTTGCACTCGGGGCAGTCCCATCGCGTGCGTTCGTCACCGGTGCTCTTCAATACCACGCGCATAGCGTGCGTGCCCTTTTCGTAGCACCACGGGCGGAAGTTGCGTGTCTGCTTTGACACACTTATTGCAAAGAAAGGATTTCAATCCACCGCGCATTTTTGCCCGCATGCGAGAGAATAGCGGGCCTTCTTGAACGTGCGCCCACGCGCTCCGCAATGAGAGTGCCGGGCATTGTGGGGAGAAATCTCCGAAGTTAACGCAGGGGACGAGCTCCGGGGACGGTCAGTGAGTGCAATCGTGTTTCAACGGTTGCCGCTCTATCGTCGTTGGCTCAAAGCCGCAACACATTCTTCCCGGATCGCCCAAATGGTCGCGAGTGACAACTCGCCCAAACCTCGCCTTTCGCTTATCCATTGCCGAAGGAATCCCTTGTGAACGCGCATTTTGTATGTGGTTATCTGACTCGGATCGATCTGCTCTTCATGCAGGAAATGCGATATTGGCTCCACGTCGCTACGGGCGCGTTGCCTTGTGACATCGATGCGTTTGTCTCCGACTCGGAGGTAACAGTGAGCTTCGGGCAGGGCCTTAAGACCGTACCTCTGCAAAACGGAGCCGACTCCCGGCGTGTTGCGTTCATTCATCTCATAAATGCCAAGAACGAGCACGAGATCGATTCCCTGTTCAATGGCAAGACGGCGGAGCAGCGCGTGCTTGGTACTGCACGTTCCCCGCTGTTCGGTTAGGACCGCCAATGGATCGTCAGGGTGATCATTTCGGCCATACGGCAACTCGCACACGTGTTGCCCAGCAGCCCGTAGATCACCCTTTGCGAGGCTCAAGAATGCAGTTGAGACCATTCCGCTTGGCGTCAATCTATACGGGAGCAGAGCTTCCCACGAATGCATGGGACGATTAGCTGTGAGATGAAACGGAGCCGGGACGAATTGCTCTTCTCGGCCGAGTATCTACGACCCACCCCCAGAGCCTGCCAGCGCCCTCATCGGCTTCACGTTTCGCCGGTCGCAGGTATTCCCCAGGCAGCCGAGGTCCCAGCTTCGTTGGATCGTAGACAGCATCGAGTAGTGGTTAAACGGATCGTTTGCACTCCGGGCAAAGCGGAGTGCGTTCGAGATCACCAGCCCCAACACGTGCCCACCTCCCGGATTCGCATCACAGCACCCGCTCGTGTCCCCGAACCCGAGGGGCCCACTTCCGGTGAAGTCGCTTTCATCCCAGACGATGAAGATCACCGAGTTCCCCGTCCAGACTTTCGACGTCATGATCGCATTTACCGTGTGCAGCAGGAACGCATCACCAGCCGCAATTAGCGCCGGCACCTGCGAGAAATCGCACGGGTCCGCCGGGGTCGCGCCCCGGCCATGCATGTCGTTGCATTGGTCCGGGCTGATCCACACGTAATCGGGCACGGTGTTGCTGGCTAGGTCAGTGGCAAACTGGCTGAAGTCCACGATGTTGCCCACCCGCGCCGGATTTGTCTGCACATCTTTATAGGAAATGAACGGATTGTGCTTCCGCTCATACAGCTGGTTCCCGCAGGAGTGGTCGAGCGGCGTCGTACAAAGTGAGTACGACTGCATGTACGCCTTCCAGCTCTTTCCCCTTGCTTCCAGCTGATCGACGATGTTGGGCACGTCGATCGTAATGTCGTTGTCGTCGACCACGCCGTTCAGCGCGCCCGAAGTCGCCGCCACATAGTTGGGTTGGCTGGGGTGCGTCACGCCGTAGTAATTCGACGCAACGCCGGTGGTCGCCGCCGCGAAGTTGATGAACGGCGCGTTCGGGTTACCGATCAAGGTGTCGTAGCCCGTGTTCTCCATCATGATGATGAACACGTGGTCAAAACCCCGTCCATCGTCGCCGCTCGCGGAAAGTCTCAGGGGCGTTGCAACAGTGATCAGGGTCAGAATGACAGCACACAAACACATCCTTTTGGGGACGGGTCGGATATTCATTTAGTGCTCCTTCTAGTTTGGCTTGGGGAGCCGAGGTGTTTTCCGTTCCTGAGCCTGTACAGCTTGTCTGGGAAATTTAGTGACGCAATTCTAGACCCGAAGCGTTCAGTGTCAAGGGGATTTGGGCTGAAACCCCCGCCGGGCGGGGCATCCCAGAGGTCTCGGAAGGGGCGGCTTCGCGGGAAAAACGATCTTTCCCTCCAGGACATCGCCGCACCAACCTCGCAATACATGCCCACCGGGACCTGCAGGTTTTGCAGGTCGCGTCTTGCCAGCCAGCTAGATAAGCATTTTCGGAGCTGAAGGTTCTGTGTAAACTACGCATGTGGACGAAGTGGAGATAGAACGGCTGCACCGAGCGATGCTGGTCGAGCGAGACCCTGAGAGGTTGCGCTACGTAGCGCGCCAGCTGAATAAGGCACTAGAGGAAAGGATCAAGACACTGAGTGAGCAGGGTCAGCTGAGAACGAAAAAGTAGCTCATCCGGTGTATCAGCCCATTTCCGAAGGACTCGGCGGGAGATGCGCGGGCTGTTTTGCCAGTCAGCTACCGTTCGGCGATCGTTTTTGCGAAGAGACTCGAAAGTCGGGGACCAAGCGACCTGATTCGTCTGATCCGCGAAGTCAGATTCTTCGAGTTGTTCGTTGAATTGTCTGGGAGCCTCACGGAATGCGCGTCTCCTAAGGACACACCATCATGTCGTAGGCCTCAGTTCGGGCCGCTCCTAGCGGAATCCGCAAAGCTGGTGCCTTGTCAGGACCATGATCTGGGCCTGGTTTATGGAGCAACGACGCAGACAGGGCCCCGCTGCAGGGAACTGACCAGGGCATATACCGGCTTTTGCAAGCGGACGTAGCCTAATCGTAACTTTCCTTTTGGAATAAAAACGCATCATACTGCGCAGATGGACGTACACGGCCTTTGGTCCGAATTCTTGCGGCCGGTAGCGTTGGGAGCCGGCGCAGTTCTGGCGCTGCTGGTGGTCCTGAGCCTCCGGATGCCGCGTCGCGCCAAAGTGGGCGCCCGCCCGCAACGGCACGGCTGAGTTCTCCGCAATTCAAGGCACATCCGGGCTTTCCGCCCGCACTTCCTCATCCCTGCTTCTCTGATTGACGGCCTTTCGCGGTGCGTGAGATATTGGCTCGCTTCTCCAACGTCCACGGGACCCGCTAGCAACCACGGCTTTTGGAGTTCGTTGCCCCGAATGATTCGACTCATTCCCAAAGACACAAGCTTTTTCGAGATGTTCGCCGCGATGTCGAACAACCTCATCGACGCTGCTCGCGCACTCGTCGATTTGTTCGCCGACTATCACAACGTGGAAGCCAAAATTGAGGGCATCCGGCAGATTGAGCACCGGGGCGATGAAATGACCCACTCGATCATGCGCAAGCTCAACCAGACATTCATCACACCTTTCGACCGAGAGGACATTCACACCCTGGCCTCCTCCCTGGACGACGTCGTCGACTTCATCAATGCTGCTTGCGCCCGAATTGTCATGTACCGAATTACGGATCCGCCGGCGGAGGCGGGGCAGCTGGCGCGGCTCATTCTGGCCCAATGCGAAGAACTGGAGAAGGCCGTAACCAACCTGCAGAAGAGCGACGACGTTCTCAGACACTGCGTGGAAATCAACCGCCTGGAAAATGAAGCCGACCAGGTATCCCGGGTCGCCATCGCGCGCCTCTTCGAAGATGAGACCAATCCCGTCACCTTGATCAAAATCAAGGAACTGCTCGAGTTCCTGGAAACCGCGACCGACAAGGCGGAAGATGTTGCCGACGTGCTCGAAACCGTCGTTCTTAAGAATGCCTGAGCAGACTGCGAAAGACTCCAAAATCGGTACTTGTTTCGCAAGTGCACAGGCTTCGGCCGGGCCGTAAAAGGGATTCAAATCAAAGCGGGCTTTGGCCGCTGGGGGCGGCGTCCGAGATGACTCTTCCCACTGCTTCCGAGGCCGTGCATCCTCGAACACAGGAACCGAACGGGTGAGTTCGAACCTACTAGTCCTCCTCATTACTGTCCTGGTGGCGCTGGCTTTCGACTTTCTCAATGGATTTCACGACGCCGCGAACAGTATCGCCACCGTGGTTTCGACTCGCGTGTTGTCGCCCAAGCTGGCGGTCGCGTGGGCTGCTTTCTTCAATTTTGTCGCTGCATTTTTTCTGGGCACGGCCGTCGCCAAGACCATTGGAAAGGGCATGGTCCAGATCGATTCCGTTACCCAGTACGTCGTGATCGCCGGACTACTGGGCGCGATCGTCTGGGACCTGCTCACCTGGTGGTGGGCACTGCCGACGTCCTCATCGCACGCGCTGATCGGCGGCTATGCCGGCGCTGCCATCATGCGCTCGGGATTTCACGTTATCATCGCCGAGGGCTGGTACAAGACGCTCATCTTTATCGTGGTGGCGCCCATCATGGGCCTGGTGCTCGGGTTCAGCTTCATGGTGGCGATCTTCTGGCTGCTTCGAAACAAACCGCCCCGGCGGATCGATGCCTGGTTCAGGAAGCTGCAACTGCTGTCGGCCGCGGGCTACAGCCTGGGCCATGGTGGCAACGACGCGCAAAAGACCATGGGCATCGTCGCCGGCGCCCTCTATAGCGCAAAGTACATGAGCGCCTACGACATGGCCAACAACTGGGGGCACTTTCACTGGCCCATCATTCTCGCCGCCCACACCGCGATCGCGCTCGGAACCTACTTTGGCGGGTGGAGAATTGTGCACACCATGGGCTCGCGCATCACGAAGCTAAGACCCGTAGGGGGCTTCTGTGCGGAAACTGCCGGAGCCATCACGCTATTTGCGACCGCGTTGGCTGGCATCCCAGTGAGCACCACCCACACGATCACGGGAGCCATTATCGGAGTAGGCGCCACTAACCGGCTATCGGCGGTTCGTTGGGGTATCGCGCGCCGGATCGTCTGGGCGTGGATTTTGACCATACCGGCGTCGGCGCTTGTGGCGTCGGCCGTTTTCGCGATCGTACGCTGGATTCATCCCGGCGCGTAAGCCGATCAGCTTGCGTTGTGGCAACGGGCGCCACACCCGCGCGCGAAATATCGCAGAGCAACGCAAATTCAGCGACTAAGAGTCGGTTGCTAAAGGCTTTCGCCCCGACTCTAACGAGAACTGCTAGTGTCTTCCCGTGCCATGCTTTACCCGGAGATCTCAACCGCACAGGATCGGCAATAGCTCTTATGCACGCACCCCTCCCCACAAGCCATGCAGAGCTCCCCCGCCTGTTGCTCCTATTCGGCGGCATCGCTTAACAGCCCAACGGTTCTGAAGTGCCGTCCAATTGGAGGGCTAGCGGGGTGGGGAGAACACCGAAAGTGACCAAGGTCGTAGCACGGCAGGCTGGAACCATACCGACGGGAAGGCTTGCACCCTCCCGGTTTTGCGAGGATGATGCCGCAAGATTGCACAGCGTGCGGGACGGACGAACAAGAAGCGAGGTGAAACAACCATGAACATGAAAACCAAGTTGGCTCTCGGGATACTGACTGCATTGGCAATGTTAGTGCTTACGTTTGCACTTCCCCGAGGAGGTGCGGTACGAGACGCGCAATTGGTTCAGTTTCCACTGACGGTTGGAGTGTGGGCGATCTTTGTTTTGTTGTTCGTGAAATTGAAATAGAAAGCGTAAGAACGAACCTCAACACACCTGTGACAGTGGTCACGGACGGTTTTCTCGATGACGCCCTACGCTTCTTCTGGCCTCGTAACGGAAATCACATGACGTCACGCCTTGTAGGTCGTGGGATGTGTCTTCAGCGCAAAGAAGGATCGCATCGGCTCAGAAAGCGCTTTGGGCAAAATGGAGAGCGGCACAACGGAAGAGTTCAGCGTGGCTATTCATCAACTGATTATCCAAGTAAAGCATCGGCAATAACACCCCACATGGATACCCCCTCGATTCGAACATCTCATTAAATAGAAAAACGGGTTTCAGGCTGACGCCCACAACTTCATTGAGCGCTTCGACCATCAAGGCGTGGGGCTTTCCGCAGCGGCAGGCCAGTGGGCTGGGCTGAGGAACCCTCAACCACAAGCTCCTCTGCTCGAAACCTGCCTATTATTACCACGTGGTCTCCGGGCTTCACGGTTCGGCCCTTGTTGGAGAACGCCATCCAATACTCGCGGCCTTCTTTCGGATCGGAAACCTGGCGTAATTGCCCGACTTTCTCCATTTGCGGGATTTGCAGCGCCAGACCATTTCTCTCGTCGTAAAGATACGGAGCGTATTGTTTTTCGTTGAGGACCCTGGCCTTCTCCGCGTCCACGACGCGATAGCTAAAAGCGAATCAGAGAACCTGACGCCGTCTCCCGCAAATGAACGTCGTCGATGCCCCATTGCCGGCGCAAGGCCAAGGCCTGGCGTTCGCTGGTAACGGCATTCGCCACCACAGGAGCAGCGGTGGGTACGGCGGGAGTTGGCGCGGCAGACGGAGAAGAACTTTGTTTCTGCTGCGGCGACTGGGCGAGTGCACGAGAAACAAAACTGCACGCCAGAAACACCGCGAGCAGCACCGCTTGCCTGCGAACCGTTTTTCTCACTCCGGGCCCCCTTCCAATGCGCTTGTAGAATTCAAGTCTAAGGTGACCTGCTCAAATTTAGAGAACTGCTCGCGAGGTTCCCCTCGCGAGCAGTCGTTTGTTTCAGCGTTCTAGCCTGCACGGGATTATCTTGCCGTGCCCGACAGGGTTGAGGTTTGCGTGCCAGCCGAATCCGTGACCGAGACGGTCGCGGTTTTCGTGCCCGACGTGTCGGTCGACTTGGGCAGGAACTGCACCGTCACGGCGCAGGACTGTCCGTTGTTCAGCGCGGTTACGCCAAAGATCTGGCCACCACCCGCCGGACCGCACGACGATAGCGCGCGTACAATCGTGTAGTCCGAAGCATTCGTGCCTGACAGTGCTCCATTGCCCACACCGGTCACTCTCGCGCCCGTGTTGTTGGTGAGCGTGAAGGTCTGGCAAGGTCCTCCGAAGAGGCAGAGGAAGCCAGGGCCTACTCCACGCGTCGCCGTTGGGCTCCAGGTCGTAGGCGTAAGGGCGATGTTTCCACCACCACTGCCGCCTCCGCCACAAGGGCCACCGCCGGCCGCCCCGCCCAGGAACTCGACCGCGCCCACATCGAAGCACGACGGTCGCGCTGAGTCTGGCCGAGCATTCCCGAAGAAGTCCTGAGACGGATGCTGCTGGTTTACCGGAATCGCGTCGATGGCCGGCGAGCCTGATGCCAGGGTATAGATGCCAAACAACGGCCCGCTGCCATAGTTCCCGGTTCCGGTACTTCCGGTTCCCGAGGTTACGGTTGGGTCGCTCATATCGAGCGGGCCCCAGCTGATGTTGATCCAGTTGTTGCCCTCATCCACCGTCGCGGCTGGGGTAAGGCTGAAGACGGGGTTCGGCGTAGTGGCGTCGGCGATACCCGGAGGCACGCCATATCCACTCGGGCCTCCGCACCCATCCGTCACGCTGCACGTTGGAGGTACGCGCGAACCGTTGCAGTACTGGTTCGTAAAGCTCGGATTCGATCCCATGTTGTGTTGGCCGGGGTAATCAGACGGATCGTCCAGCACGGAATAAACCGGGTTGAGGCTGAATCCGGAGGAGTGATTGCTCGGACCCGTGTCACCGCGGACGCCAACGTCCCAATAGCTGACGCCCGAGGTGCATTGTCCGGCTGCGGTCTGCACTGGAGCCGCTGCCCCAGTGAACGCGTCGAACATCGAAACGAGCACCTGCTGGTTCAGATTCCCTTGACCCAGGTTGCCCACTCCGATGTAGAACGAGCGGTTCTGCCAGATCACGTTGTTCTGCAACACGGGATTCGAGAATCCCTGGCAGCCGGTGGTTCCATTGGGACACGTGAGCGTCAACCCGGTGAAGGACGTGGTCAGCAGCGTGGAGTGCTGCATGCTCGTGACACCGGCCGATTGCGGGCAGGATGCCGTGGTCGGGCCGGTTGGGCCATTTTGCACGCAGTTCCCCGCCGGGGCGCTGGCCTGAGGCGTTCCGATGCTTTGTGTAAGCACGCCCGAAGACGCAAGCGAGTCGTTGCTGGCGATGGTGTTATTGATGATGGACACGTTCAGCGAGTCCTGCAGCGAGATGCCCGCGCCATCCCAACCCGCCAAGTTGTTCACGATGATGTTATTGGTGATGGAGGCACTGTTCCAGCGGTTCGGGTTTTTGGGGAAGGTGGAAACCTCCGTCCCGTTGACCTGCTGCAAACGGATGCCGCCGCCGCTGCCGCTGTCGGCGCTGTTGCCTTGGATCAGATTGGCGTTGATCACCAGGTTCGGACCCGTGCCGTCACTGAGTCCCGGCGGGCAATCCTGGTCAGGCTGTCCACCGCAAACCGGATCTGTATCCGGTGTGCCCTGAATTTGAATTCCGCCACCATTGGTGGGGATGGTGGGATTGGAGGCCTGGTTGAACAGGATCGAGTTGTGCTCAATGTCCCCGTTGTAGATGAATCCCATGTGAACGAGAGCTCCGCCTTCACCCGAGCTGATGTTTCCGCAGACCCAGTTGTACTGGAACTTGTAGAAGTCCGATCCAGTGCAGAACGAGGCGCCGCCACCGCCTGCCAAGGTCCCCGAGAACAGCTCATCGCCGAGCGACGAGTTGCCCGTGATGTAGTTGTTGTGGACGTTGACGTTCGTGTCCAGGCAGGACGGCAGGTGGGTATTGGCTACCGGGCTGTCCTGACACGAAGGAGGTGCATCGAGGAGCGTTGTTCCCGCAACGATTCCCGGAGGGAACTCACCTTGGCCTACGCTGATTCCGCCTGAGAGCGTACCGGCGTTGTTGAAGACACGGTTGTTGGCAATTTGCAGGTTATGCGCCCAGCCGTGGACGAAGATGCCGCCGCCGCCCTGGGAGCTGTCGGTCACGCTGAGTCCGTCAATCGAAGACGGGTTGCACTCAAAGTTGCTCGGATAGGGGTTGGGAACCAACTCGGTGTTGGTGGCCCGGTTGCGGCGGATGGTAGTGCAATAGTCAAATTGCGCCGGCTCCGTTGCTGTTGCGGAAACATCTTGGAGGAGCAGGGCGCTTATCGGGAATGCGCCTGGCTCTGAGCCATCAGTCCAGGGGCTCACTCCAGCTGGGAGCCATATGCCTTTTGCCAGCACCGTAATGCCGGCTCCCTCATACGCGCCCATCAGCGAGGGCTCTTGCAGCTGTTCAGCCAGGTTGCCGTTCACCGTAGCATCCCAGCCCACGACTGCCTCCAGTGGCAACCGGTCAATCTGCGGAGCGTTGGGTGCGCCTGTGAAATTAGTCCAAGTCGTCTCGGGGCAATTGTAGGTTCCGGTCGGATCATACGAACCCGTCCCGCTCGTCGCCGTGGTCGGTGCACCTTGCAGCGACAAGCCGAACAGGCAGTTGACATGCCGACGCCAAGGATCGAGCAGTTTGCCAGCCGGTTGGGTATTGGCATCGATGACGGTTGTAACCGCGCCCACACCCTGCAACCGGACAGGCTTCCACATCAGCAGCATCTCGGTGTGAGCGGCGCCAGACTTGCCGTTCACCCCTGCCGTTGTGCACGAGGGAGCTACCGTGGTCGTGGTTGCGGCTCCGACTCCGGCGGTAATGGTGCAAGTCGGGTCGACGATGATCAAGTCGCCCGGATTAGCAGCGTCAATCGCGCTCTGGATCGAGCCCGTGGCGTTGACGTGCTTGGGTTGCTTGCCGCCGACGGTGACCGTCACGGTATCAACCGACTGTTTGCCGTTGGCCGCGGTAATGACCAATTGACCGCATAGCGCGGGAGTTCCGCTCTTGCCGGGGCCACCATACTGTGCCTGTTGTTGAACGGCGCATGCGGGCACCGACGTTGGGACAGTTCCGGTGATCGTCGTGTCGCTCCAGCTCACGCCGGTCAGCGCCTGGCCACCTACCGTAACCGTTCCCGCCGTGCCACCGAACCCGTAGTGACGCTTGATGGTTTTCAGGTTGTATGGAGCCGTGTTGGCCGATGGACCGGAGTAAGCGCTGTTGTTCACCTGCACGTCACCTAGCGCCGTGATCGTCAGCTTGCGAGCACCCGTGCGGCTGACCCAGGGGCCGATTCCGTCGCCGTCCACTTCCTTGATCGCTGGAGTGGTATCCGGGAGGCTGCAATCCGGATTGTTATAGCCCGCACCTACGAAAGCCTGCGTAGGCACCACAGGCGTATCGAGGTAAGTGGTCAAGCCCGGCATGTACGGCTCTTCATAGCAGAAGATGCTATAAGCCGGGTTGTACAAAGGATCGGTAATCATTTGACCGAACGTCGGCGAGCCAGGAGTCGTGTCCTTGATCGGCCCCGGATCGTTCATGCACTGCACCAACATGGTCGGCGAATACCCGGTGATGTTGGGCGGGTTCACTTCCCAGCTCGAGAACGTCAACCCGTTAAAGATTCCCCAGTGATCCGAATACACACGGGAAATCTCGTTTCCGAGGTAATCCTTCGTGGCCACCGGCAGGTTAGGCGGAGAGAACTTCTCGCCGAACTGCGGCGCGAACGGATCGAATTCCGAGGTGAAGTCGTCGGTGATCACACCGGTGTACTTCGACGCGATGTGGGCCGAGGTGTAGATGAAGAACCGCGCATTCGCCGACACCTGGTTGGTCAGCGTCACTTCCTTGCGGTCGCACAGCGGGCGAGTCGCTCCGGCAAATGGAGCCACTTCTTTCGCCAGCGGGAACAGACTCAGGTAGTCGGGCACCACGCGCATCTCACCCACGCACGGCCACACAGCATCGGTGTAGCCCGGGAAACCTGGGACGCCGGATTCTTCCTCGTTCAGCCCCAGGGCGGTCGTCTGGTCCTGGTAATTGCTGGGGTTGAAGCCGGCGGCGCTCTCGTCGTACATGGAAGCCACCGAGGCCTGGTCCGGAATGATGAAGATGTCCGCACCCAGTCCACCGAATTGCTGCGTGACCGGCGCGATGAAGTTATCCCCGATCAGCAGGTTCTTGTCTTCTTCCTTATAAACCTCATACCCCGCAGGCATGATCACTTCCACCACGTACTTTCCGGGTGGCAGCATCGGTGTGCCCGCACGGTACGGATCGTAGCCACCGTAGTCACCATTGGTCGGCTTGGTGGCTGTCGTCGGGTTTGCAACGCAAATCGTGCAATTCGTCCCCGCCATGGAAGAGGTGACGCCGTTGGTCGAGCCGAAGGTGGTGACCAGTTTCCCAGCGTTTGCGCCCGACGGCTGGATGCCGACCACGCTCGGGAACGAGTACTGGCCGTCGTAAGGCGCCGGCTGCAGCTGGTTCCAGATGTGCATCGCGTCATAGCACTTGTACTGCGAGTTATAGGGGAGGGTGTGCAGCGTGCCGCCGTTGTGCAGCGAGCTGTACCAGTCGAGGTAATCCGGTTGGTCATACAGGGTGAAGAAGAATAGATCCTGGTTGACAGCGCCGGTTGCACCCGTGCCTTGGCCAGGGCAACTCATGTACGGCTTCTGCCCGACTCCAGACCCGGATCCGGCCGTGCCGGTCGGATAGAACCCCTGCGCCCAGGCATCCCAACTGCTGGTCTGCGTGGTGTCCACCATGCTCAGGACTGGCGTAACGCCGTCGGACGCAAAGCTTTCCTTGTAGAGGTTGATGGTGACGCCCGGGACCATCGGCTCCCACGGCTGTTGAATCATCTGCGACGCATCATCAAACGGACGTGTCGAGGCGTAGATGACATCGCCACGGATGCCGCCGTTCTCACCCACCTGCGTGGTGGTCGCGGCAGTGGCCCCGGGGGCCGTATAGCTGACAGTTGCGCAAGCCGGCGGGCAGGGCGCATACGGCGCTCTGCCGAAATCAATGTAGTTACCCTGGCCCATCAGGCCCGAAAAGCCCTCCGCCCCAACCCATGGCGGATCGATACGGCCAGTGGAAGCAGTGGTTCCCTTTCCAGGACTCGGGATCGCCGTGCCGGTCTGGAACGAAGCAGCCTCAGCCGTGCAATCCGCTTTGGCGCAATACACCGCGCCGGGGACGGACAGATCGGCAGGCAAAGGAACCGCCTCAAAGGTGTTCGCCATGTAGTTGTACGCGGTCGAGGTCCCGCAAGCCCGGGCGCCATTCGAAGGCCCGCAGGAGGTTGAACCGTCGGTCGGGCCACCCGCGTCGTAGACGGTGTGGGTACCGGTCGACTTGTAACGAGTCGTATCCGCTTCCACCACGTACCAGTTGAACAGTGGGAAAGTTTCGTTAAAGCTGGCAATGCCGTTGAAGTCGGTCGTCAGAGCGTTGGCGTTGTGCCCATCCCGGTAGTGAACCATCGTATAGATGAGCGGAATCCCGATTTCGTTGGGTTCCCAGATTCCATCGTGGTTGTCGTCAACGAAGGTGCGAGTGTAAACATTCACCTGCCATTGCGGGACGCCGATGTTGCCCATGTTGAGGGTGGAAAGTCCGCCACTGCAGGTGGTGGCGGGCGGAGTGGGCACGCAGCCAACGTTCGCAGGCGTCGACAGGCCATCAATGATCTGGTCATTCCATTGGTCACCGATGGTCAGTCTCCAGTTCCCGCCCGGTACGTTGGTGAACTTGAAGTTTCCATTGGCGTCGCACATGGTGAACGCGAAGTCTTCCGAGTCCGGATCACCTAGGCTGACCCAGCACTGGGTCCAGGCGAGGGCATCGCGCGAACCGCTGGCATAGAGTCTCTCATCCGGTGTCCGGCTCATTCGCTGCACGTCCACTTGGCCAGTGATGGTGTTGGTGCATGGGCCGACCGCACCGTAGGCGCCCGCGCAAACATCGTTGTGCCGCGCGTTGATGATCGCTGGGTTGGCAAAGCCGATGGCGACGTGATATCCAGCTGGGCCGTACTCCTGGAAGTAGCTCGGCTCGCCGATGCGGATGAAGGCATCGTGCGGGTGCTGGCCATCCAGCGTATTGGTCTGGAACCACTGCTCGCCGCGCGCGATCCGGTCCGCCCCGGGGTAGGCCTGGACGCTGAATTTCTCTGGCATTAGGTTGGCAATGACCGCCTGGCCCGCCAACGGGGATAGGGTGACGCCGTCTGATTCATACTTCGGGCAAGTCACAATCATGCCGGTCATGGCCACTGCTGGCGCTGGGCCCGCGCCGTTTCCAGATACAAGCCCGCCTTTGCCTGTTGATTGCAGGGCATTGGGCGTAAGCGGGCAGGCGTCCAGACCCGTAGAGGGATCGGTGGTCCCAGCTAGGCTATTCGACAGAGGCTGGTTGAACATGTCGTAGGTGTTCTGGCCGGTCACATCGCCCAGTCCACCATAGGTGTCCCACAGGACGAGGTTGAAGCCGCCCAGACCGGGCTCAACGGGTGCAACCGTTCCGCCGTTTCCGCCACCGCCATCCTGCTCGCCGTTGAGCGGGAAGTCGTCTTCGAACACGATCACGGAAAGCTTGCCCGTAGTGAGCGGAGTGGGCAACACCGCCACCGTCACCGGTTGGGTGAACGTCGAGCTTGTCGTACACGCATTCGTTCCACCCAGTATGTTGCACGCCGGCGGAATCGGAGCGCCGCTCATGGTGTGGCCGCATGGACTAGTTCCCAGCTGCGCACCGGTGGTTGTTGAGCATCCCGGGGGACCCGCGTAAGCCGGGAATGGATTCGCAGCATCCCCCGGCAGCACCGAGATGTAATAGCGCTTGGAGGGATCCAGATGCACCGAGCTGGGCGATACCGGTGTATAGCCATTGCCCGTCGTGTCAGGCCGGCACGCGCCGTTGCCAAGATCGCACACGGCAGGAATGTGTTGCCCGGCGGTTGCACTACAACCCGCCGGAACTCCCGGCGAAGTACAAGCTGGCCGATTGTCCAACATCGTCTGGCCGCCTTCGCAAGAGAGCGTTCCGGTACAGCCCTGGGCAACGAAATCCAGGGTGCTGGTATGGAAATTCACGCCAAAGGTGGGAATGGTGCTTTGGCCTGCAGGGCCCACAACACTCGGGCAGCCCGGCGTTTTAATGCTGCTATTGGTGGTGCAGTTCGGATCGACGTAGAACGTCTTGTCTTCTTCAATGATCCAGCGATAGTCGGTGATTTGCGTCAACCCAGAGATGCAGGTGCCGTTGCCGCTGCAGTTGGCAAGAGCCTGGGCATCCACTACGTTGACCTTCAGGTTGCTGGGGGCCGGGAAGTTGACGGTCACCGTTCCGGATGCCGCCGACGTCCTTCCCTGCGAGTTCTGAACACTGTACTGGAAGCTTACCGTAGCAGCCGCTGCGTTCGTGGGTAACGACACGCTGAACCCGCCCTTGGGATCGAGCACCACGGTTCCAGTTGCGCCACTAAGGGTCGGTGTAGTCGTCGTGACCACAGTCATGGGCAGGTTGCTCGGGTCGGTGTTCCCCAACAGCAAGCCGGGCGACGGAATCTTGATATACGTTGCCGTCTTCGCCGTGTAACTCTGGGCGATCGCGGTGGGGATTCCTTTAAGCGATGAGGCTCCCAGGGTCACGGTTGTGCAGAGTGTGGCATTACCCGGAGCCGCCCCGTTGGCGCAGTATCCAAAGGTATCTGTGCCGCTCGTGTTGGTCGAATTGGGGGTATAGGTAAAGGTGCCATTCGCACAGATTCCCGCTACCGGGTTCGATGGCACCGCAGCGCAAGTCAGCATGCCGTTGGAGGGAGGGCTCGACAGCGTGACGCCATACACGTTCACATCGTTGGCGATTACGCCCCTCGATGGATCTGAAATGACCAGTGGAGTGCACGTCGACCCGGTCGGACATGCGACGGCGTCGTAAGTATCCGCGTTGGCTTGCGGCGCCGTGAATACCCCACTCGCAGCTCCACCGAGCGGCAGTGCAGAGGTCGGAGTCGCATTGTTGACACTGATGTAGGCCAGCATTCCGGAATCACGCACGGAAGAATTGGCCGACAGGCTCAACTCGCGATCGAAGATCGGAATCGCCGGGGTCGCACCGGTGGTGGAAGCAGCGGGCACATTGACCATCACGTCGAAGGTCTTGCCCGCGGCCATGAACACGTCGGTCTGCACACGCGGAGCTGACGGGAACGTCTTGCCGGGAGCAGCTACGTTGGGGACGACGTTGCCGTCTTCCGCGATGAGCGTGAATCCGCCGACTGTAGCAGTCGCTCCTGATCCGCTGAAGCCCTGGGTCAGCGATCCGACGGTCGAAGGCACGTGCATGCGCAAGCCAGCATTCACCAGCCGCAGCAGGACGGTGCCGCTGATTCCGGTTGTGGCCGGAGTTGTTCCAACAACACCGGCCGTAGCCTGGAACAACGACATCGCGGGCGCGCCCTTGCTAAAGGCGACGCCATTGATGAGGTAATAGAACGGCGTGTAGTTCACTGCCGGTGGATAGCAGCTGTGCGTTCCAGCGCAACCTCCGGGCATCCCTGACCAAACCGTAGTTTCTTTGAAGCCCGTGGTCCGCACCGCCAGGTCAACCGCTTTATTCTGCACCGGATCAATTTCACTGAACTCCAACGGAACCTCGGCGTTGTACGTCACCGCGGGAATCGCACCAACAGTCGTCGTAGCGGCTGCACCCGGATACGCTGTGCCCGCTGCTGTACCACTCGTCGGCGCGGTGGTAACCACCAGCACGCCAATCAGGCCCATCGGCGCCTGAATCGAAGGATGCGTGCCGGATTCGAGCAGGTAGGTACCCGGCTTAAGTCCTGCCCAGGTTAGCGACGTCGGCGTGACGGTTGTTCCCGGCGCAACCGCTGTTACTTCCGTGGCCATCGACTGAACCCGCCCCTGCGCCTGAGTCGGGGGAACTGCTCCGGAGTCATCCGCCGTACAGGGAGTACCCGGCGGAGTGTTGGGATCAGCGATAAACCAAGTCGGACAACCCTGCGCCAGGCTGTGGTCGGGGCTTATCGATCTGGTTGACGCAGTGCCGAGACCGCCGCCCACCTGCCCCACAATCACGATGGAGGTGGGAACAGTATTCGTCGTCGTCCCGTCAGTGGTGGTGAACGAAAGGTTGTTGGTCAGGTTGATCGTGAGGCCGCCCGTCGCCCCAATTGGAACCGTGATCACGACCGGCGACCAGGCCGGTCCCGTCGACGCAGCGGCTCCGGTGCCCGTCCCGTCGGTAATCACGATCGTCGGAGCCGCCGTATAGCCGGCTCCGGGATTGGTCAGATTAATGCCCACGATCACGCCACCGCTAACGATTGGCGTAGCCGTAGCAGGCGTCGTCGGCGCCGTCGCCTGGTTTGCATTAATCGCGACGGTGGGCGAAGACGAGTAGCCCGATCCGCCGGCCACCACGTTGATTCCGCCCAGTGCCCCGTTGGCTGCCGCGGAACCAGCTCCGCTCAACGGCGCGCAGGTCGCGGTCGAGCTGACACCCGCAGCCAGTGCCTGGCAGCTGTAGCCCCACATCGGGAGGACCGTGCCATCCGGCATCGTCGTGGTCGCCGGCCCTGCCGTCAAATTAACCACCTGCTGGGCGAAGCCCGTCGCAGCGGTAAAGAGAAGGAACACGCTCAGTAAAGCCGCGGCCTTCAGTGTGGTCTTGGACTTGGAATCGTTAATCCGGATCATTTCTCGCCTCTCGTTGTCGGTCCGCCATGGACATAAACTTGAATTTGTGCACGCCATTCGCCGATGGGGGGCTCCAACGCATGGCCGTCAAGATCAGCAACTGAGCCTCACTGGCTTTCGTCAATCGGAAACTCTCGGGAATCCACCAGCATCATCATCAGCATGCCGCCGGGGAACACGTTGTTCGTCGTAATCTCGCGCTCGTTGTGCGAGTGCCACATGAACGCCCAACCACGTTCGTTGGCGGGGTTCGCCTGCGTGTTTGACGGGTTCAGGTCCGTGCAGTTCGCGTTGGTAGTGCTGGCGCATGCCGAGTGCGACCCGCGCAGCGTCGCATCCGGTCCAAAGTACGGAGAGCCGCCGTACCATTGACCGTTGGTAAATACGTTCGGGTCGGGCAAGGTCACCGGCCCGCCTGCTGCCACGTCGCCGAACGGATTCACCTGCACCGGCTTGTTGTGGTCCTGGCACCACTCGTAGTAATTCAGAGCCGCGGGATTGCCGGTGTTGTAGCCGTTCGCGTCCGGAGTGCAGGTAAGCGAAGCCAGCGCGTCAGTCGAACCAGCGACCGCGGGGTGGTGACCATACGGGTCCCAGTTCAATCCTCGGCCGCTGAAGTAGAAAATTCCATCGAAGGATTCTCCTGGCGTCGTGTCCGTGTTGAACATCAGAATGCCGGCCAGACTCGATGTCGGATTGGTGGGGCTGAGCACCAGGTTTCCATCCCGCGCCAGGATGCGCACGTGATTGGCGTGCTCGTGGAACGGATGTTGCCAGCGCCCCTGTCCGATGGTGCGGACTAGAGTCAGCTCGCCCGGATGCATGTGCGGGTTGCCGTTATAGGGCTGGTGCGGATACTCCGACGCATAGTTGGGATCCATCAAATCAGGCATCGAGCGTCCGTTGATCAGGAAGTACGCGGGGTGATAGGGCTCGGTCTGAACATCTAGGCTGCAGCCCATCGTGCCGGCCGTGCAGCCCGTCGTCGCTTGCACCTGCGCCAGCGCTTGCCGGTGAATCCGCGTGTCCATCTCGGCCCACTGGAACAGATATTCCCGGTCGTAGCACGACTTCGGGTGGTCAAAGGCCGCCGTCGACAGCCGGAAGTCTTGCTCCGGGAATCCCGGGATTCCGGCTGTAGTTCCGTAATCGGGCTTGCCGTACAGGTTGGTGATGCTTGTGCCGTTGGCGCAGTTGGAGGGAGCTGCAGACGGCAACACAATAATGGCGCCGTAGAGCCCCATCTCAATCTGCAGGTCGCCCTGCGTCCCGCTGTAATAAGGGTGCGTGCCCGGCGTGGTGGCTGTGAAGCTATAGGTCACCGTGCCCCCGGGTGCGGCCTCTTGCGCCAGTAGGCCGGTCACACCACCCGTCGCAGTCACCTGAAATCCGGGAAACAGAATCGAAGTGTTTCCCGCTGCCGTGGGCAGATTATTGGTCAGATTAATCGTGACCGTCGTCCCTTCCGTGACAACCATCGTCGGGCCGGGAACCTGCATAGTTGGGCAACTTGGCGTGAACGCGAACGTTGCCGCAGGCACAAACTTCGGTGCTGAGCCGGTCACGCACCCGTAGCCCCACGAGTAAATTGCCGCGCCGTCCGGCATGTTCAGGTACGCGTCCTGGGCCGTCAGATTAAAGGTCCCTGCTGTACCAGCAGTGCTCGTCATACCGGGAGCCGCAGCAAAAGTGGCCGGCGTGAGAAACAGCGTTCCTACCACCACCAGCACCAGGAGAAGTTGTCTTGTCGAAATCAGGGTTTTCATATTCTTCGGCCTCATTGCTGCTCTCCTAATTACAGGTGTTCCCATGTGTGGGGCCACTCACGCTGTTGCAGATATGGACCTCGGTCATCATGCCGCCGAAATTCTCGGCGTCGTTGGAGAGGTGATCCAGTTGCGGGGTATACAGGTAATAGGTTTCACCGGCCTTGTAGGCGGTGCCGTCCGGCTTGCCCACGCTGGTGTCCAGAATCACGTCCAGCGATTCGCCCCCGCCCAGCGTGATCGAGTTGGTATAGAACTCCGTGTTGTTTCCATCCTGGTCGCGCAACAGCTTGGCCATGAACCCGACTTCCTTCATCGGAACCCCAAGAGACTGCAGCGTGTGATATTCCGTGACCGACAGGTTGACCATACGCAGGAGAGCTTTCCCTCCCGCCGGAATGTTGATGATGGCCGGCATCGGTTGCGAGTAATGCAACATGCCATCACTCGAAGCAGTGGCTTGTGGGCCGGCCGCGACCGTGTCCGGATAGCTGCGCCCGTTCAGCAGGAAGTACTTGTCCTTCATGTCCACAAACAACTCCGGGTTGAAGGTCATGCCCACAAAGTGGAAGTTGGGATCAAACCCGTGCATCTGGATGGGATACTCGACGTCATAACAGGTGGACCCATCGCCGTCGTTGTACGCGTAGTTTGGCGTGGTCCCCTCTCCCGCGACGGTCGTGCCATTGCACAGCGTGCCCGCAGCCAGCCTGGTTGCGCCCGTGTTAATCGCTGGCATGGTGGCGCTGCACAGAATGTCGGACGCCGGATTGCAAACCGTCCGCGGATCCACGACGGGGTTGGTTGAGGGCTCGGAGACCCCGTTCTGGTATCCGAGATAGGTAGAAAGGCTTTGGCCGACAGGCACGCGATCCTGCCGCGGCCGCACATAGAGCTGTCCCACCATGCCCATCTGCAAGTGCTCGGGCGGGGTGATGTGGCAGTGCCAGAAGTAAGTTCCGGCATCTGGAGCCAGATAGTAGTAAGTGAAGCTGGCGCCGATGTTGATCGCGATCGACGCGTCGGGTACGCCATCGTAGAACGACGACGCGTTGGGATACCCGTGGAAGTGCACCGTATGCTGCTCGAACAGGTCGGGCCGCATGATCATGCCCACGTTGGTCAGCGTCAGGAAGAACTCGTCGTCTTCATCAAACGCCGCCAGGGGCCCTGGAATATTCCCGTTCATCACGCCCACGTCCATGATTTGGCGGGGATCCACATGCCCGTCCAGAGCCGGAGCTGAAGAAGCGATGGCAGCCTCGCTATTACCGGTATCCGCCGCCAGCCCTGAGGCGGTATCGACGTACTGGAACGCGAGTTCCTGAAACCCATCCGGAGCCAAGCCCAGTCCCGCGGAGACACAGGTAATCGTCCAAGTACCCGCATAGCCTGCTGGGGTTGGGGTGGGCCCCTCGGCGGTAACATTTGTGATCACAACTTGCTGTCCCGCGGAAAGGCCCAGGGGAGCGTCTGTCCAAGCCGTTACTGTGTTCGCGGTAGGAGTGGGACAACCCGGGGCAGTAGTGGGAGGTACGGTAGCGGGGAAGGGCCCTTCGAGTAGGTTCGCAACCGTGACCGTTGTCACTACCTCAGGGCTGAGGCCAACGGCCCCGTTCCATGTGAAGGCCGGTGAGATGGCCGGGTTGCTCGTCCAAGGCGACGCGCCGCTGCTCGCGCCATCCGTCGTAGCCGGGTCCCCACGCACTAGTGGGGCGGTGCAGTGCTGGTAGTCTTTACAGCCCGCGTACGGCGTGTTGAAGACACTTGGAAACTGCGTGGCCGCATGGCCGGCCGCTACGTCTGCCAGCCCTGACAGCGGCCCGAACGAGAACATGAACGTTTGCGTGCCATCCGCCTCCGTCATGTAGCCGTCACCGCCCGAGATCTGCTGGCACTTGATCGCGCCGTTCTGCGTTCCCACCACCGGCGTGACGAAGTCTCCAGTAGTCCCAGCCGGCATACCGAGTGTCGGCGGATTGAATTGCGTCGGTCCGTTATAGGGCGGCTCCGAATTGTTATCGCCCGTAGGACTGCTCGGATTCGAGGCCGGGTGCGTGATGGTCGCCGTTGGACATTGCACGCGGAATGACTGAGCGCTCGCAATTGACGTCGCGAGACACAGGAGGAAAACGGACAACCAAATTTGACGACTCTTTCTCATGGCCGTGTGGCCTCCTTCCGGATCGACCAGCGCGAATCGCGCTGCATTTCCGTTCGTGAGAGGTTGAAGCACTGCATTGTTCGGAACAGCACCGGCCAGACGGGTACACAGGGCTGTGCGTTCTGGCTTTAGCGTCAGCTGTTTTTTCGAACTGCGTCGCGTGCGGTGAGTGGTAATCCCTCTCCGGGCGGACGATTGGCGCACACACGTGCCACGAACGTCCTCTACAGAACTCTTCGTATCCTGGGAGATGCTGTTTCTCTTCAGCTCTAAGCTTTGGTTTGCGTACACAGGATTAGGAAGTGCTGTACAAGGCCAGACTCCCCATTTTGGCCGGTAGTTTCCGAAGAATCGTGCGCCCCAGGCATGGGCAGTCGCAACAGCGCATCCGAGACAACCGAAAACCGCGCACAACCAAACCGGGAGCGAGGATTTCATGGTATGGCCTCCTTCGCAGGCTGCCGCGTCAAGGGCAGCCGACGGTGATACGGGTACTGTTTAGTGGCACGGATTCGTCCACGACTTGCAAACGCACACACGTTCGCAGACGCCCAACCAGCGGGCACAGGTGCTAGCTTTTGGGGGAGCTTAGCTTCGGGGAGGAATTTACATCCTTACCGCAGTGCAAGTTCTCGCGATCACTGCGGGGCAGCCTGGAACTTCCTTGATTCTCGTGAACCTCTTTGCGGGAGGTGTCTCAGAAATCTTTCGCTGGTACAGAGCAACGTAGAAGTCCAAGCAGGCGAAGCTTAAGTTTAGTGTCTTCGCAAGTCAAGATAGACGGCTGTGAATTTACCGAGACTTTAACTTCTTAACATTCCAGCAGTCCGTTAACCCGATTGGCGAGGCTTCGCCGGAACTTGTCACCAGCGTTCCCACAATTTACCGGGAATTTACTCGCTTAATGTCCCAAGTCGATACGCTCGGTCGACGGGGGATCTCATGATTGCAAAACAGGCATGCAGTGAATCACTAGGTAAGAAACAAGGCTTCATTACGATCGGCGACACCACGTTGCTTGATGCGGAAGCTGCTGCAGCTCTGGCACCGCTGGAAGACTTCATGCTCAGACTGTGCCTATTGATTGACGGTCATCCGGAGTGGCATCACCAAAGCCCTCCCGAACGAATGGAAAACTTTCTGCAAGCGGTGCAGCAATTGTAATCCCCCAGGCATCGTTCCTCCCTCACATCCAAGACACGAAAGAGTCCGGATCAATCCACCGAGGCAGTGGATAGGGGTAGGCGAAGGTTATCTGTGGGCACAAGGAACTGCAGCTATTCAACTCCGGACTGCTTGGTCTGCGCGGCTTGTGGCGCGGAGGTGTGCACCTGCAGCAGCAGAGACTGCGACTCACGCATTGAGACGTTGGCCGAGCCGGACACCCCTAACCGGGGAATAGCTGATGCGTCCGATGATGTTTGCTCTTCGGGTGCAGCGCGAGCATTAGTGGCGGGATTGGAAGGGCTTGATCTGCTCGGAATCGGCTGGCTGATCTGCACCGACTCGTGCCTCGTGCTGACCGCAAGCCGGGAGGCTTGGGAAGTCCTGCACGAAGACGATGGGCTTGTTGTCGGACCGAAATGTATGATCTGTTGTGCTTCGCAGGAGTCCACGCAGCTGTTGCACGAAGCGGTACAGCGAGTTGGACGAGTGCCAAGCTCTGAGCGGCCTGAGAGCGGTGTCACTGTTCAAGTCCGGAGGCGATCGGGCAAGCGGCCGTTGATAGTGTCAGTCCGGTCGCTTAGGACGAGGCTGAGGAGGGACGCTAGGCGACGGGTGGTGTTGCTTTTGATCGTGGACCCCGCCGTTCCTATCAGCACAAGCCTCGGAGATTTACACGATCTCTATCGATTCACCGCAGCCGAAACCGAGCTAGCGAATCTCCTAATGAGCGGGCGAAGCCTGATGGATTGTAGCCGCGAGCTCGGTGTCTCCCATTCCACAGTTCGAAGTCATCTTGGTCGCATGTTCCGCAAGACTAGAGTACGCCACCAAAGCCAGTTGGTCGGGTTGCTGCTGAGGAGCATCGGCCTCATCAGGCGGGGCCGCGGGTAAAGCGCACGCACGGCGCCTGTAGCCGAGTTAGATCGTCAATTGCAGTGACCGAGCGCAATGTATCGTTTGTGCTGGCTGATTTCTGGTCAGAGATCCCGTGATCCGTCAAACCGGTAGCCAACTCCCTTGACCGTACTGATCAATTCAGGACGACCGGGGTCGTCCTCGAGCTTCTTCCGTAGACTGAAGACATGCACGTCGACCGTTCTAGTGTAGGCGCTGGAGTCGTAACCCCATACTTCGCGCAGCAATTCTGCTCGGGAGATCGTTCGTCCTGGGCGTTCGATGAGATACCGAAGAAGGTGAAACTCCCGTGCAGATAGGTAGACTGGCGTACCCCCAAGCGTAACTTGCTTGCGGGCTACATCGACGCGCAGCGAGCCGATCTGATGTACTCCACGCCCCGCTTGTACGGGAGCGCGACGCAACAACGCCTCGACACGAACCATCAGCTCCGCGGCTTCGAACGGTTTTGTCACGTAATCGTCCCCGCCCAACTTGAAGCCGACAACCTTGTCAAGTAACTCGTTGCGTGCTGTGAGGAACAGAATTGGCGTTGCCAAGCCAGCTTGGCGGATGTCCCGACAGATGTCGAAGCCGCTTCGATGGGGAAGCATTACATCGAGTATCAGCAGGTCAAACGGCGACGTGGTTACTTTTTCCAAACCTTCCTCACCATCCTTCGCACTGTCAACGACGTACCCTTCTCCGCGAAGTCGATCGCTCAGCGTCGTGCGCAGAGCGTCTTCATCCTCAACCAGTAAGATGTTCTCTTTCATCGCGACATCGCTGTCTCCAGGCTTCCCGTTGAGGCCGCTGGGTGAACCTCATCCGCCACCGGCAGGCACACCGTGAACATGCTGCCGGCATTCACTTGGCTGACGACGGAGACTCTGCCGCCCATCGCTTCCACAATGTTTCTGGCGACCGAGAGCCCGAGGCCAGTGCCGTGAATTTGTGCCGCCAAAACTTGTGGACTTCTATAAAACGGCTCAAAAATCCGCGACAGTTCTCCCGTACTAATGCCCACTCCGCGGTCCGCGACATTTATTCGTACCTCGCGATGCGATTTGGAAGTTTGAAAAACATTGGCAGAAATTCCGATCCATCTGCTCTTGCCGCTATATTTTGCCGCGTTCCCAATAAGATTTTGCAGACAACGCGAAAGCGCTTGGCGGTCTCCCCAGACGGGTGGAAGCGTTTCCGCGACCCGAACGTCCAATGTGAAACCAGTCTGCCCCTGAAGCGCCAGGAAATTCTTGCGTGCGTCCTCGATCGCGTCAGCGACCTGAAGCAACTGAAAAGAGTAATTCTTCTTGCCGCCCTTCATGGAACCGAACATCAGAATCTGGTCGACGAGATCGATCAGTTGACGAGCTTGTGTAGTGACAATCGAGCCGTAAACTGGAAAGCTGGGTGCAAAACCATCGGTGATGTTTTGCCCCGCGGAAAGGATCGCCGCCAACGGCGTACGCAGTTCGTGAGAAATCGATGCCACGAAGTCCATTTGCAGATTGGCCAGAGCCTGGGCGCGCTGGCTAGCGATCACCACTAGGATCATGCTGGTTGCGAGCAGCAGAAGCACCATTCCGCCGATAATCATATTGCCCCGCCAAACCTTGGTGATGGCGGCCTGCAACGGACCGGTGCGATGTTGCACAAACAGCATCCAAGGCCCTCCCTGAGAGGTTTGCTCGATGAGCGGGAACCAGATTGGCCCCGAAAAGCTGTGCCACTCCTCACCTCGAACTGATTCTCGGTTCTTCACGGTCTGCCAGAAACTGCCTTCGGTACTCTCGGGTGGCGGCCCAAAAATGTTCATGGCGGAATCAGACCCGCTTACCTCGCGAACCCCGAATTCAGGATCGGAGGAGTACAAAAGGTGCGATGTCCGGCCGGCAGCGACCACCGCGAGTCTGTATTCGAGACCCTGACCACCGCCAAAATATCGCTGGGTAAGCTCGGGAAAGATTCTGTTCCGAATGGTATTGCTGTCGAGGGCGATCACGATCCAATCCACGGGAGTGGAATTGGTGAGAGGTTCACCGTTTTCAGACTTGCCTTGACTGTGATGAAGGAGATGTTCACCGTTTTCAGACTTGCCTTCTGGGTGATGAAAGATCGGATGAACGATGGCCGGAATGTTCTCGTCGAACTGCCAGCCGGTGATGGCGTTGCTTCTCAATCTCTGACCAGGTGAGAGAGGCCCTTTACTTTCGGAATTTCCTTCTCGAGGCGAGCTGTCGAACTGCCAAGCATGTAAAGCGCTGCGTAGCGTACGTGAATGGTCGTGCAACAGCGAAAGAAGAACCCGCAGATCGTCGGGCGTTGCGACACTGTCGATGCGGCCCTGTTCCGGATTCAGACGTAGCAACCGAGGATTCGTCGACCGACTCGTCTCCCATATGTAAATGTTTTTTACCAAGTCGCGGTTTGTGAAGATGTTCTCTACAGAATCGGAATTCTTGGTGGCACGGTTCCAATCCTCATATCGCTGCAAATAATCGTCCCACACATCACGGGCTCCCGAGTCTGGCCCAACTTGAAGAGCAATGCAAATGGCAGAGAATTCTCCGTAGAGATCGAGGTGCCAATTCATCATCACGGACTCCAAATCAGCCCCAATCCGAACTTCGGTGGCCTTCCTGATTTGGGCGTTCCAGTGATACTGAAGGAAGCCGACTGTGACCAGCAGGATGGCGATTCCACCCATAGCTACGACCCAGAAAATTGGGATGGATGTCTTGGAATACACTCGCTGGGCCTGTCCTCGGGATGTGGTGGAGCGCTCGAAAAGCGAATCTAACCAACCCACCGCCCGCCTCCGAATTCTAGCTAGCCATGACCAAGGCCAAAAAACAGCTGAGGCTACTAATAAATGAGCTCATGGCTTCTGTGCCAGCACATACGCGGGAGCATCAAACGTAAGTTGCCAGCGTTCGCGGTCAATTGCAAGGGATATTTCTACGCGAGAATGCGCTTGTTCCTCGAAGAGATATTGCGCGTCCAATCGGACGAAGAGGGCTGAGTATCGTTCCCAACGAGGAGGAACACACCCTCGGCACAGCGCACGTTCTTCGACAGTTGAGGACAATCCAGAATATTCCACACCGCCACGCACTCGCGTGCGAATCGAGAAAATCGCTGTCACGCGTCTGGCCGGGGATACGGCGGAGCGGAAGTTTTCACGTCGCCGCAGGTTCGGAGGAGAGAAGAAATGTGCTCAACGCTCTTGATTTGATCGATCATATATCGGGATCACCAGAAGTCACCCAAGCTCGTCTCAATGTAGCTAGTCGCGAAGCCCGCAATCTAGTGAAATACCGCTGGAAGCACATCGTTGCCGTCGCAAAGGCTCAGTTTGGGCATTGTGCTGGTGATCTGGGCGTTGCAATTGATTGTATCGACCCTATGGTTCCGATTTCTTCCGCATTGGTCCGCTTGAGTCGCTGTGGCGTTCCCTTACCTATTGGAAGCGGCAACCGCTGCGCCAAAGAATCGAAAGATACCCTGCACTCACTCTGCCCCGACCTCGGGCACCCAGATTTGATCTGCTGACGATCAGCGCCAGAACTCGCTAGAACGCAAGGAAAACTATGGTCTTAAGGGGGGTACAACCCCGATTTTGCTCCCCTTCAGCACACTCGTTGAGATTAAGGCGACGGAAAACCCCTAGATACCATCAGCAGGAAAACACACGCAGTAAAGAAGCCGATTTGCTGTTTTGCAGTTTTGACGCTTTTAAGCAAATGAGCATCTGATTAAGATTCCGACTAATGAAGTCGGACGAGGCGAACTAGGCATTTTCTGTGCAACCGAAGGATTGCTAGTGACACGTCGTTTACGAATCGCGCAGATCGAGCACAGCCTAAATGAGTGCAGTGGTCCCGGCAATCCTTCCTCGCTTGCCGTAGAGGCACGGCAGCTAAACTTCCGGTTTGCCGACTAACCAGACAGAAACCAATTTGAACTGCTAGGATCGCCAGCAAAACCGCATGGTTGTGAGCCGTTCAAGGGCCGCCATCATTTCAATTTCGCATACTCTGCTTGGGCTTGTTTGAGGACGGGGATCTCCGAGTCAGCGTCTTTCCAGAGAGCCAGGAAATCGTTGTAGGCAGCGCGGGCTTTGGCGGTGTCGCCCTGCATCGCGTAGGCACGGCCAAGTTGAAGATGGGCAAAAGCACCGATTGGTGAGTTCCCGACAATTCCGCGATGATCGAGGATTTTCTGAAACTCTGCCGCTGCCTGACTGCCTTGATGCGCGGCCAGGTAGGCTTCTCCTCGAACATAAACAGGATACAAGCCGTTCCAGCTGTAGTTGCTGAATGTTGTCCTTCCTAGTTCGTACGGCAGGGCAGCTCGAAGAGTCTCTAACGCGTCTGAGGGAACCCCTCGATTGAGCGCAAGTCTTGCGCGGAGGGTTGGTAAGTAGTTGAACTGCACGATTGTGGCGTCCGGGAACCGTCTGTTCAAATCCTCCGTCAGGTCTTGCACTCGTCTGCTGTCTCCGGCATAAGCCAAGGCCAGCGCTGAAGCATATTGCACATCCACCCCAGTAGAATGTTCGATTGCGAGAGTTGCACGCCGCCGGGCTTCCCCGGCGTAACCAAACAGGGCTTCCCTTAGGCCAGAAGTAGCGGAAAACGTCGCGGCTTCTTCCTTCTTTTCAGCCTTTTCCGCCGCTTCCATCGCCCGCCGAGTCAACTCTTTCGCCTCCCTGAGCCGACCGGAATAGGCAGCGGTATCAGCCTCGTAAGTGAGCAGCATGTCTCCTACTCCGGGCTGCCCGGCCCACGACGTGACCTGCTCTTTCATCCCCGCTGCGTCGTTTTGCAAGAAGGCAATCTGGTACAGATCTTCGGCGTAGTAATGGTGGTACAGTTTGTGTTCGAGAGCCTGCCTGTAAGTCGCCTTTGCTTCATTGAAGCGATTCAGAGCCGTGTAGCCTTCCATGAGCATGGCGTAGGAAGCAGGATAGGAGGCAGAAAAGTTCCGGTTCAAACCAATTGCCTCTCTGGCTTCTGAAACCACTCCATCATATCGACCCAGTGCCGGGTAGATTGCACCCGCCAAGTAGGTGTGCGGCATCTCGGCGCGAGGATAAGCCTGGATCCAAAGCTTGGCGGTTTGTTCGGCTTTTTCGAGGTTCCCCGGGACCTCCTTGAAGTAGATGGCCGATATGAAGTACTTCTCAGGCTCGCTAACCCGGTCGCGCAGTTCGTATGCCTTGCTGGTATACTTCGCCGCGATCGTAGGTTCTCCGGTAGACGTATACCAGATGCCTAGCCACGCGTAGGCAACAGCAAGATTTGGGTCAAGTTCGACGGCGCGCTTAAAAAGGGGAATAGCAAGTGGCGAACTCTCCCGACGAGCAGAGCTATAAGCTTTTAAAGCGTCGAGCGAGGGCGTGGTTGCTTGTTCAAGGGGAGTGTCGAATTTCTGCACTGTGCTTAGGGACTCGCCCAGTTTGTTCCGCATTTCCGATGCCGTCTTCCCCAGTGCATCCAGCACATGATCCTTGTCGCTTGCCTGTGCTTCGGCACTCACCAGCGTTTCCCCGTCTGAGCAATTGACCGCCTTCACGGTCAGAAGGTAAGGCGTCCCAATTTGAGCTATCGAGCCAACGAGCACAGCAGCGCTTGCCGTTCGCTGACAGAGTTCCCTTGCAATCTCCGGTGTCAGCTTCGCGTCGGGTTCCTGGCCCATCATCTGAAGGGTTCGTTGGATTTGTTGGTCCGAGACAATGCTCAAGAAGGGTGACTGCTCCAGCTGTACGGTCAGACCTTGCCGAAGGGCTCCTTCAAATACTGGATCGCCGGTTGCATTCGAAAAGTCAGCGAGGACGATCGTATCCTTATTGGTGAGCCTGGGTGCACGGCGGAAATAGCGGTAGCCCACAACCAGAAACAACATCAAAGCGGCAACAGACGGGACTACTATTTTCCAGCGTTTTCGGCTAGGAATCGTTGCGGTGGTTCGTACAGCTGCTATCGGAGTATCCGCGTCTCGCTTCAACCGCTCCAGGTCGGTACGCAACTCGGAGGCGTGCTGATAGCGTGCCCCAGGCTTTTTCTCTAGGGCCCTGACGATGATTGAGTCCAATTCTGGCGGCAGCGCGGTGTTGGACCGGCTGGGTACAACGGGATTTGCATTCAGAATGGCATCCATGAGGAGTATGCGGTTTTTGCCCGCAAAAGGCCGCTTTCCCGTCGACATTTCGTAAAGCACCACGCCCAGGGAAAACAGATCGCTGCGCCCATCAAGTTCCTCGCCTCGTACTTGCTCTGGAGACATGTAGGCAGTCGTCCCAGGAATGACGCCCTCGGCCGTGAGCGACTCCGCGCCAGGTTCTTCTTCCTGAATCCTGGGAGAGATCACCTTGGCCAGTCCGAAATCCAGAATCTTCACCCTGCTGCCGCCGACGATAAAAATGTTTGCAGGCTTGATGTCACGGTGGATGATGTTTCTTTCGTGGGCAGCTCGCAACGCATCCGACGTCTGGATGCCGAACTCCAGAAGATCATCCAAGGGGAGGGGCCCGGTCCTGATTCTGTCCTTGAGGCTCTCACCCTCCAGACGCTCCATCACGATCACTGGCTGTTGGGCATATTCTTCCACTTCATAAATCGTGCAGATGCCGGGATGGTTCAGCGACGAGGCGGCTCGGGCCTCTCGTTCAAAGCGCTCAAGGGCTTTTTGGTCCGTGGCCAGATTTTCAGGGAGCAACTTCAGAGCAACTCGACGCCCAAGTCGCATGTCTTCCGCTTCGTAGACGACTCCCATGCCGCCCCCGCCGAGCTTTGACAAGACTTGGTAATGCGAAATGACCTGGCCTTCCACCGGAAGCAAAGGATGCTTCGCTTGCGGATTTGCAGCTTGAGCCGCCGTCCTGGCAGCTACTTCGATTGCGGGACGTTGCAGGAATCCCCCAGCTTGTTGATCCGAGATAAGCAAAGACCGGACTTCGTGCTCTAACGCCGCATTTCCGGAGCACGCCTGATGTACAAATTCCTCGCGCTGGTCGGGGGGCAATCGCAGGGCGGACTGCAACATTTCTTCAATTTGTTTCCAGCGCTCCGGGTCCATGCGCAATTTCACCCTTCATTTCGCGATAGAGCCAGGCTCGGGCAGTGCTCCAGTCGCGCATCACAGTGACAGCAGAGACCTTAAGAACCTCAGCAGTCTCTTCTACGCTCAGTCCCCCGAAGAAGCGAAGCTCCACGACTTGCGACTTGCGGGAATCAAAGCGGGCCAGTGCCCGCAAGGCGCCGTCGAGAGCGGCCAGATCCTCGTCGGGCTCGCCCACAACTGCGGTGTCCTCCAAAGAGACGTGCTGAACTCCAGCGCCACGCTTGAGATTGTGGCGCCGTGCATGATCCACCAGAATCCGTCGCATGAGCTGGGCCGAAACAGCAAAAAAGTGGGCGCGGTTTTCCCAGCGCATGCGCTTGTAATCGGTGAGTCGCATGTACGCTTCGTTGACCAAGGCGGTGGTTTGAAGACTGTGCCCGGTGCGCTCGCCAGTCATGTAATAGCGGGCCAGACGATGCAGTTCGTCGTAAACGATTGGCGTCAGCTTTTCCAGCGCACCTTGGTCTCCATCAGTCCAGGCACGGAGAAGGTTGCTCACATCGCCGCAAAGCGGCTCTTTCTCGTGGCTGTCGTCCGACCCCATCGCCTCCACCCTGATGGAAATCATAGCCCTGCGCGCGTGCCGCTTCAAGAAAACTGCTCCTCTGATGATAGTTCCGCTCAGCCGATTGCGCCTGTTTAGGTGAGCAAGGGAATCAGCCCTTAGGCCCCGGTTCATCAGGGTAAAGCGCTCAGGAATAAATAAGGAGGCAACATGAAATCCAGATCAATCGTTATTTCGCTAGGCATGCTCGGTCTGCTGGTGCTGCCAGCAGGATTGTCTGCTCAGGAGAATTCACAGCCTCGCTACAGGGTTATCGAGCTCGGCGCGCTGGGTGGGACGTACAGCCAAACGTTCTATGTGAGCAGCAAGGGTGTGGCCAGCGGGGAGGCGAGCCTGGTCAACGGAAACTGGCACGCAACCCTTTACGAAGGCGCGTTCAAAAGAGATCTCGGCACGCTCGGGGGGCTGAACAGCTCAGCTTTTGGCTCACCGAATGCAATCGGCCAAGTCGTGGGGGAGGCCGAAACCACACACTTAGACCCGAACGGTGAAGATTTTTGCGGATTCTATGCTTCAGGGGCTCCGTGGTCGGGTACATCATGTCGGGGCTTTTTATGGCAAGACGGTCGGATGAGGCCGCTCTCAACGCTCGGCGGCTACAACGGAGCGGCCAGTGCGATCAACAATAAAGGCGAAGTGGCCGGCAACGCGGAGACAGCGATAACGGATTCAACCTGCCCACCTTACGATCCTGCCAAGGGACAATATCAGGTGTTACAGGATAAGCCTGTGGTTTGGACAAACGGCCACATCGAAGAGCTTCCCACCTACGGCGGCGATCAGGACGGATACGCCATAGCGATCAACGACCACGGCCAAGTGGCCGGCGGGTCGGGAACTTGCTCGACCTACGACCCAGTCATCGGTCTCTATTTTTCACCGGTGCACGCCCTGTTCTGGGACCACGGCGAGGTAATCAATCTTGGCAGCCTGGGCGGCGTGTTCGGAAACCAGGCCCATAATATGAATAATCGAGGCCAGGTGGTGGGCGCCTCAGATTTGGCTGGCGATGCCGTTTTTCACGGCTTTGTCTGGAGCCAAAGGACCGGAATGCAGGACGTCCCCCCGATCCCCGGGGACACCTACAGCGTCGCCCTGGCCATCAACGACTCAGGCGTAGTGACAGGCGTCTCACTGGACTCTACTTTTACAATCCTTCACGCTTTCGTGGTCTTGGAAGGGGTGCCGACCGACCTCAACACTTTGATTTCGGCTGACTCTCCTCTGCAGCTGCAGACCGCGTGCGGTATCAATTCCCGCGGGGAAATTACGGGCCTAGCCGTGGACAAGAGCACCGGCCAGTATCGCGGCTATCTGGCGATTCCTATGGCCGAGGCCGACTCTGGTCGTTAGATGCTGCGCCCAGACAAGTACAAGCAGACAAGTGCCGCTCTGCTGGCTTCTGAGCAGCAGAGCGGCTTCCACAGCCCTCGAAACTGAGTGGATGGCGGGCAAGCCGGAAATCGCTCCTTCGCCCACCAGGCAAGCCGGAGGTTGCCATCGAGAATCATTCGGCCTGCGAGCGTGCCCGTTTTACCATTTCCACCAAACGTTGCGAGCCTCAGCCGGATTGACGATGCAAGCCAATAATCATCGGTTCTGTCAGTCAGATTGGTAGCGACAAACGCGCTTCCCCGAACTCTGAATTGGGTGCCGCATTCATGGCTCGTTTACCGATCGGCGTGGGCGACCATTTGGACTACTTCCGGTTGGCCGACCATACGGCCAGAATCGTCGGATCGTCCTCAATTTGGCCGCGATGAGCAATATTTGAACAGCTTTATCGTGGTTTTCCTGCTCGCATGAAAGCTTGCTGCATAATGGACTGAGACTTATGGCTACAAAGTAGCAGCCTTCGTGACAGGACGTGTTGCATAGAATCTTCGGTCGCGGCATTTAGCACTTCTTGAAGACTGTAGACAATAATGATGAGCGTTCGCTTTGTACTGGAATCCAGGGCCTCGCTGCGAACAATCTCATGGAGAACCTTGGCCGTTTGTATTGCGGGCGCAATCCTGACGTCCACGATCGCCCATGCCGAAGTGCCGGTGGCGGTGCCCCAAGTAACGGAGGCCGCACTCGCCCAACTCAGAGACGCAAACATTCGCTGGACGGCTTTCCGACTTCTCGCACTGGCAATTCCCCTCTGCTTTCTGTTCACCGGTCTCGGCGCACGTTTACGCAGGATGTGCGAATCTATCTCCGGCTGTCGTTGGTTCTGGACGGTCACGCTCTTTGCCTGTGCCTATCTGGTTTTGGCCGCGCTGATCGCGCTGCCGTTCGAGTCTTCTATCGACTATATCCAGCCGCATGTCGCTGGCTGGTCGCACCGAACCTGGCCGAATTTGCTGAAGGGTGAAGGCGCGCAACTTGTCGTCAAATTGGTCCTTGCATCACTGTTGATCTGGCTTCCTTATCGATTGATCGCCAGAAGCGCGCGTCGCTGGTGGCTCTATTGCGCCCTCGCTCTGATCCCGGTTGCTTTTCTGGCCCTGGTCGCGTGGCCGGTGTGGGTCGATCCGCTGACGACGACCTATAAACCTCTCGACGATCGCCCGCTGGAAGCGCGGATTGACGCGCTGGCCGCGCGGTGCGGTATCACTCACATCCCCGTCATGGTTGGCGGCAACAGCACGGGGGTGACTGGCCTCGGCCCAACCAATCGCATTGTTCTCCAGAGCAACCTGGCGTCGGTCGAAACACCTGACCAAGTCGTATTCACCATCGGCCACGAGTTGAAACACTACGTCATGGACGACAACTGGAAGGGGTTGGCGATCATCGCTGTTTGCCTGCTGGCGGGATTCTGGCTTACCGACCGCCTGGGCCGCGCGGCCATCCGCCGATTCTCAGGGCGCTGGGGATTCAGCGAACTTTCCGATCCGGCGTCCCTTCCGCTGATCGTGTTCCTGTTGACCTTCTTGTGGCTTGCCATTGTGCCGTTTTTCAATCTGTTTGCGCGTCATATCGAGCTCGAAGCCGACCGCTTTGGCCTTGAATTGACCCATCAAAATCACGCGGCGGCGATGGTGTTCGCGAGGGATGCCAGTTCCGGGGACGTTGCGGCCGATTGGGATACTTTCTTCCTTATCTTCCAGGCGACGCATCCCTCCGTTGCCCAGCGGATCGAATTCGCCAACACCTATAAGCCGTGGGAACAGGGGAAGCCGTTGGTCTACGGCAACGTCTGCAAGCCCGAGTGATTCGAGCCGGCGATTCCAGAAACTGGTGTTAATGAATCAAATCGGCGAGCTTTCTGCCTAGGCCACCAGCAACTGGTCCGTGGATAATGGGCTAGAACTGCATCTCCTGATAGGTCCTCGCAAGCCGCATTGAGGAAGCGACCCGAGCGTGACTCTCACAACTGTTTCGGATTGTGCCCGAGTCACGGGCAACCCGGAAGTGATCGGTTCGTCCGTTGGACTATCGGGAAATGCGCTTGCGGTCAGCACAAGAACAAGTTCCCAAGCCGCAGTTAGCCCCCTACCACTCCAGCACTCATGAATCGCACCGTATCTCTCACGGTTCGCACACGCGAGGCACACCACTTTGGAGATCAGGGCCTTGGCTGGTTACAGTGGCTGTGCAGCAACCACACAGACATTCGAACCACCTTGAACGGTTACGGGGATCGCTGACGGATGAGACGAGAACGGCGAGTGAGGGGTAGCCGATCTAGTGTTCCGCCTCGCCGCAGCGCCAAAAGGGAGCGCGACTCCAGCTAACATCGAATTGTTTGGTGGGCGCTATAGGATTCGAATCCGAGCGCCTGCGTAACTGCAACAACATAGAGCGCGGCAGACGGCAAGGTTTTACCGTGTTTTCGATGTAGCGCAGTGCGAGCGGCATGTAAACGGCATGGGTCCAACGGCTTTAGTTGCATAGATCAAATTCGCACCCAGGCCCGGTTGCAGGACAGCCAGAGACGGCATTCTCATTCCCGCCCTGCCAAACTCTCATCTGATTAGTCTCGGGATCAATTTCGGATACTACGCCGGTCCAACCTTCTCGCCTATGCCTCACGCTATCGCCCACTCGAAAAGGAATGGGCGACAATCCAAACCCATCAAAGCGGTTTAGAAGATTCGGGCCTAATAACAAACGCTGCCACAGTCGTAAAGGAATCCCTCGCTTACTCCACCACCAGTGCCGCTGCCGTTCATCGAAAACAGCATAGAAGAAATAAGCGAATATCACAGCGAGAATTACTGGGAGAAGAACATCGCGGGTGATAGTCATGTGCGATTGTCGGCGCAGACCTGGACCGCGCTATAGTTTGATGGGCCTCAGCCCGTGGTCTTGGACACCGCAGGCTGAGGGTACGCTAGAGGCTCGTGGTCTTGGATACCGCGAGCCTTTTCCTATTAGGAATGTACCGCGCCGTCGGGCGGTTGATGCCGTGCAACGAGGAGGAGGCTTAGAACAGCATGTCCTCCTGCTCTTGCAGTAACTCCAAGTGATCATCAGTCGTCAGAGGTGCCGCTGTGTAGTAACGATTCTCCCCCGGCTGCGACGCGAGTTTGAGTTCAAAGCGAAAGTGAGCTGGGGCACCAAGCCGATTCCAGTCTCTCGGCCACAAGGCAAATCCCCCAAAGGTATATCCTGCGTTCTCGCGGCCCTCCGAGGACATCTTCTCTGAGAGCTTTCGTGCGAACTCTTCCATTCTTGGATTGAGCCACGCTAGACCTTTACCAGTGCTAACGGTTAGCTCGCTCAAGTAGAGTGTCTTTATAACACGGTCCGGTGGAAGGCTTAGATTCTGTTCGGTTTTGATCCAGTTCATCAGATCTTTCAAGAAATCGTCGGAATCTCGAGTGGACGAATAGCAATCAGCCACGATTCCGTCGTTAAAGATCGTCATTTTTACTAGTACCAGTATCCCATTCCTGTTGCGAAACTCGCCCTGATCGAAGACTAAAGCATTTGTTTGTGGGTCCGTGTCCACTGTGTGGGTAGGGAATTTCTTAAATTTGTATTTGTCTCGCATCTGAAGGAAAACGTTTGTTAGACTCCTCCCCGCAGAGTTCAATTCTGTAATCGGGAACAGCCAAGTTGTCCTGGCAACATCAACCGAAATGATTTTCATTTGGCAC
>Ga0210384_10000761_pt1 | contig 47841 bp, 43 predicted proteins | sample IncBWH2MmetaG_FD_160574 | JGI IMG/M metagenome (GOLD analysis project Ga0210384, IMG submission 160574) | Forest soil microbial communities from Barre Woods Harvard Forest LTER site, Petersham, Massachusetts, United States - Inc-BW-H-2-M | ecosystem: Environmental > Terrestrial > Soil >... | reverse complement strand
TCCATCAGGTTGTGGATCGGCACGCAGCCGTTGCCGGCCAGCCAGGCGCCCAGGTAGTGGATGCCGACATTGATGTTGTTGCGCAGGCCGGCCTCGGTGATCGGCGTCTCGGGCTTGAAATCGAGCAGCTGCGCGGCCGTCACGTTCACGTCGTCGCGCTGCTTGCCCCACTGGTTGGGCTTGTCGCCCAGCACCGCGAGGAACTCCTGCATCGCCGGCTCGACCAGGCCCGGATGCGCCACCCAGCCGCCGTCGTAGCCGTCGGTGGCGTCGCGCTTCTTGTCGCCCACGATGCCGGCCATCGCGATGGCGTTCTTCTCCGGGTCGTTCTTGATCGGGATCAGCGCGCTCATGCCGCCGATGGCCGGCGCGCCGCGCTTGTGGCAGGTCTTGAGCAGCAGCAGCGCGTAGGCGCGCATGAACGGCGAGGTCATCGTGACCTTGGAGCGCTCGGCCAGGCAGAAGTCGGTGTCGAGCTTGAACTTCTTGATGCAGCTGAAGATGTAGTCCCAGCGGCCGGCGTTCAGGCCCGCGCTGTGCTCGCGCAGCTCGTACAGGATCTCGTCCATCTCGAACGCGGCGAGGATGGTCTCGATCAGCACGGTGGCCTTGATCGTGCCTTGGGGCAGGCCCAGCTTGTCCTGGGCACGCACGAAGAGATCGTTCCACAGGCGCGCCTCGAGATGGCTCTCCATCTTGGGCAGGTAGAAGAACGGGCCGGCGCCGCGCGCGATCTGCTCCTTCGCGTTGTGGAACAGGAACAGGCCGAAGTCGAAGATGCCGCCGGACACGCGCTGGCCGTCGACCAGCACGTGCTTCTCGTCGAGGTGCCAGCCGCGCGGGCGCACCTGCAGCGTGGCGATGCGGTCGCTGAGCCTGTAGCTCTTGCCGTTGCTCTCCAGCGTGAGCGTGCGGCGGATCGCGGCGGCCAGGTTGATCTGGCCCTGGATCTGGTTCTCCCACTTCGGGGCGTTGCTGTCCTCGAAGTCGGTCATGTAGCTGTCGGCGCCCGAGTTGAAGGCGTTGATCACCATCTTGGCGTCGACCGGGCCCGTGATCTCCACGCGGCGGCACGACAGCGCGGCTGGCAGCGGCGCCACCTTCCAGTCGCCGGCGCGGATGTCCGCCGTCGAGGCGAGGAAGTCGGGGCGCTCGCCGGCGTCCAGGCGCGCCGTGCGTTCCACGCGGGCGGCCAGCAGCTCCCGGCGGCGGCCCTCGAACGTGCGGTGCAGGTCGGCGACGAAGGCCAGCGCCTCCGGCGTGAGGATGGCGTCGAAGCCCGGCTGGATCGTGCCGGAGATGGTCATGCCCTGGGGCAGCTTGAGGCTCATGGTTGAACTCCTGAAGTTTGAATAGGAAGTCGGAATGGTGGAAAGCAAAACGCGTGCTGCGGCCGTTGTGCGGCTCTCGCGGCCGGCGGGCGGATGGCCCGGCGGCGGCGCGCGTTCTAGGTCTGGAAGAATTCGAGGACGTCGCGCAACGAGCGCCCGACGCGCGTGGGTGCGGTGCCGAGCTGCTCCATCGGCGCATCGGCGCGGTTGACCCACAGGGTGGCGTAGCCGTGCCACGTGGCGCCGATCGCGTCCCAGCAGTTGGACGACACGAACAGGATGTCGGCGGCGGGCAGGCTCAGCGCCTGCGGGCCCAGCGCGTACGCGGCCGGGTCGGTCTTGTAGCGGCGCGTCTGGTGGACGCTCAGGATCGGATCGAGCAGGTCGATGAGGCCGGCGCTGCGCAGCGTCACGTCCAGCATGTCGGGGTCGCCGTTGGACAGCACGCCCGCGCGGATGCCGCGCGCGGCCAGCGCCTGGAGCACGGCGCGGTTCTCGGGGAACGCCGACAGGTGCCGGTACTCGTTCATCAGGCTGTCCTCGCCGGCGGTGTCCAGCGGCAGCTTCAGCGCCGCGGCGCACACCTGCAGCGCGTCGCGCGTGAGCTGCCAGAACGGGCGGTAGCGGCCGCTCATGGACACGAGGCGCGAGTATTCGATCTGCTTGTCGCGCCACGCGCGCGCGAGACGCTCGCCCGCGCCCGGGAACATCTGCTCGGCGCGCAGGCCCACGCTGTAGACGTCCAGCAGCGTGCCGTACACGTCGAACAGCACGGCCTTCGGCGCTGCGGGGCGATCGTCGGCGGTCAGGGTGGCGGCATCCATGGGCGAAATCTATTCCATCCTCCAATAGCGATTCCCACCATAATTCGCGATTGATTGATGACTTTTAAGCAAAACTGAGCCACCGATGGACAAGCTCAAGCAGATGGAGACCTTCGTGGCGGTGGCCCAGCGTGGCAGCCTGACGGCGGCGGCCCAGGCCGAGGGCATCGCGCCGGCCGTGATCAGCCGCCGCCTGGACGCCCTCGAGACCCGCCTGGGCGTGAAGCTGCTGGCCCGCACCACGCGCCGCGTGGCGCTCACGCACGAGGGCAGCGCCTTCCTGGAAGACTGCCAGCGCCTGCTGCTGGATTTCGCCAGCGCCGAGGCCAGCGTGTCGGCCGGCGGCGTGAAGGCCAGCGGCCACCTGCGCATCACGGCGCCGGCCGGCTTCGGCCGACGCCACGTGGCGCCGCTGGTGCCGCTGTTCCTGGCCGAGCACCCGGACGTGAGCCTGTCGCTGAACCTGTCCGACCGCGTGGTGGACATCGTCAACGAAGGCGTGGACTGCGCCGTGCGCGTGGGCGATTTGCAGGACTCCAGCCTCGTGGGCGTGCGCCTGTCCGACAACCGCCGCCTGTGCGTTGCGGCGCCCGCCTACCTGAAGCGCGCCGGCACGCCGGCCACGCCGGCCGACCTGGCGCGCCACGCCTGCCTCACGCTGAGCTCCGAGGCCAGCCAGCCGCGCGGCTGGGCCTTCACGATAGGCGGCGAGCCCACGCACGTGCGCATGAACGGTCGCCTGGATTGCACCGACGGCCAGGTGCTGCACGACTGGTGCCTGGCCGGCCTGGGCCTGGCCTGGCGCAGCGCCTGGGAGGTGCAGGCCGACGTGGACTCAGGGCGGCTCGTGAGCGTGCTGGACGAGTTCGCGGCGCCGCCCAACGGCATCTTTGCGGTGTTTCCGCACGCGCGCCACCTCGCGCTGCGCGTGCGCCTGTGGATCGACTTCCTCAAGCACACCTACGGCGACCCGCGCTACTGGAATCGCTGAGGCCGGCCCAGCAGGCGCCGGCTCCTCCACCCGCAGCGCCGACCCGGGCGCCGCAGCGTGACCCCGGCCCGTGCTCTGCATCGGAAACGCGAAGCGCGCGCGCATGGCGACTCGCGGCGCGCGTCAGGAGGCCGTTGCGGGCTTGGCCTTGCCCGACAGGCACTGCTTCATGAACGCGCGGCGATCGGCGCCGTGCACGTCCTTGACCTTGGCGTCGGCATTGCAGGTCTTCATCTTCGTGCGCTGCGCCGTGCCGGGTTGCGTGGCGCCCGCCGCGGCCACGGCGGTGGACGCCGCGGCGTCGGAGGCGGCCGCGGCTGGCGCATGCGCGGCGCGCGCGAACGTGGTGCCCGCAGCAAGCGCGAACAACAGGGCGATGATCAATTGCTTCATGAGAAATCCTCGGCTGGGTTTGAGTGGACGTTGAACGCGCCGCCGGCCGGGAGTGGCTCGGTGGGTGCGTTCAGCCATGCTCGCGGCAGTCGAGACAAGTCCCCAGGCGCGAATCGCCCCATTGCGCGGCGCGCGGCGCCAATCGGGGCGGAAACGTGGCTTTCGGCGCCGCACGTCGCGGAGCGGGCCGTTCACAAACGACAAACCCGGCACGCGGCCGGGTCTGCGGAAATCGCCGCGCGAGCGGCTGCTGCGGGAAGGATCAGGCCGACAGGCAGGCCTTCTGCGCGCTCTTGTAGTCGTCGCCCTTCTTGCCCTTGTTCTGCTTGGAGCAGGCGGCCATCTTTTCCTTCTGGGTCATCGGGGCCGACGGCGCGGCGGCCGGCGCGGCCGTGCCGGACAGGCAGGCCTTCTGCGCCGCCTTGTAGTCGTCGCCCTTCTTGCCCTTGTTGGCGGCCGAGCAGTCGGCCATCTTCTGCTGCTGCGGCGACAGTTGCTTGCTGGCGGCCGGCGCGGCGGCGTCGGCGGCGAAGGCGCCGGCAGCGGCGAGGGTGAGAGCGAGCGCGGTGAGGAGGTGCTTCATGGGATGTCCTTGTCGTGACGGATGGGGCGGTGTGTCGGGTGCGCCGCCCAGGAACCTCCCTGAATCGCGGCACGACATGATTGAAGCAAAGCGCGCCGGTGATCACAAGCAGAACTTGCCCCGTCAACCACACGGTTCACGACGCGTTGTACTGGCTGTGGCTGCGAGCCGACGGCGGCGTAACTATTCGTCAGTTCGACACGAACACGTCACAGCACCCGGCGCGGGTGCGCCAGCGTCTCGTGCGCAGCGTGCAGGCGCCGCACCAGCACCTGGATGAACGCCTTGTCGAAGCGCATGCGCGTCTCGGCGCTGAGCTGCGTGAGCGTGTCGGGCGTGAACGAGATCGTGGTGCAGGGCTCGGACACGATGATGTCCGCGCTGTGGCGCCGCAGGTCGGGGCTGGGCGCGAGGTAGGCCATCTCGCCCACCGACGTGCCGGCGCCCAGGCGCGCCACGCGCTGGCCGTCGCGGAACACCTCCACCTCGCCCTGCGCGATGATGTGGAAGGTGTTGCCCTCCTGGCCGCGCCGGTACACGCGGTGGCCGTAGTGCAGGCGCTGCCACTTGGCACGATGCACCACCTCCCACAGCTCGACGTCGTCGAAGTCGGAGAAGAAATCCAGCGAGCGCAGCAGATTGAAACGCTCGGAGTCGAGCACCTTCTGCAGCCGCCCGCGCGGCACCTGGTGGTTGACGATGAGGCCCGACAGCGACTGCGCGAAGGTCTCCCAATCCTGCGGCCGGTCGTCCTGCTTCTTGGCCAGGGCACCCAGGATCACGGCCTCCAGCGCGGGCGTGACGCCCTCGCGCAGGGTGGTGAGCGGCGGCGGCTCGTTGTGGAAGATCTGGTTCATCAGCGCGACCTGCGTCTGCGCGTCGAACGGCGGGCGGCCGGAGATCAGGTGGTACAGCACGGCCGCCAGCGCGTAGATGTCGGTGCGGCAGTCGAGCGCGTTGCCCTCGATCTGCTCGGGCGACATGTAGGCGAGCGAGCCCACGCGGTGGATCTGCGTGCGGTCGGAGTTGGTGTTGAGCACGCTGCCGAAGTCGCTCAGCTTGACGTCCACCACCTCGCCGTCCTGCACCACCGCCAGGATGTTGGCCGGCTTGACGTCGCGATGGATCAGCCCCTGGCGGAAGACGTAGCCCAGCGCCATCGCGCACTTGAAGCCGATCTCCACCACCTGTTCCAGCGGCAGCAGCTTGTCGGGCCGGCAGAACTCGCGCAGCGTGACGCCCGGCACGCACTCCATCACCAGGTAGGGCACCTGGGCGTCGCTGAAGGCTTCGTAGAGCTGGACCACGTTCGGGTGGTTCAGGCGGCCCACCAGCGCGGCTTCGGCCGCGAAGAAGCGCGACCAGAAGTGCGCGTCGATGGCGGCGGTCTCGGACGACAGACGCAGCCGCTTGATGGCCACGTCGCGCTTGTTGAACTCGTCGTGGGCGCGGAACACCTCGCTGGTGGCGCCGTCGCCCAGCCGCCCCAGGATCGCGTACTTGCCGATCGTCGACGGCAGCTCGCCGGTCGGCTCGGCCAGCCCGGACTGTTCTGCGTTGAAGACGGTGTCGCTCATCGGTGGGGTTTTGTTGTAGTGGACGCGGGCGCGCGGCAGGCGCCATGTGTCAGGTTCGATATTGAAGGCTGGAAGGAGTATCCGATCAGGCGAGAAATGGCGCGTTTGTCGGGCTGTTCGGTCAGCCTCGCCCGACTGTCGGCCGATTTGTAACCCCCGCGAACCGTAGAATCCCTCCCATGATCCAAGCCAAATCCGAGCTGGCGCAAGCCCTGGCGGCCGCCGTCGCCCAGGTGGCGCCGGACGCCGCGGTCACGCCCGCGTTCGAGTCTCCCAAGCAGGCCGCCCACGGCGACCTGGCCATCACCGTGGCCATGCAGCTGGCCAAGCCGCTGCGCCTGGCGCCGCGCGCCGTCGCCGACCAACTGGTGGCGGCGCTGAACGCGCAGCCGGCCGTGCGGCGCTGGGTGTCCGCGCTCGAGATCGCCGGCCCCGGCTTCATCAACCTGCGCCTTTCCCCGGCCGCCAAGCAGGCCGTCGTGGCCGAGGTGCTGGCCGGCGCCGACCGCTTCGGCATCCAGCCCGCCAACGGCGACAAGGTGATCGTCGAGTTCGTCTCGGCCAACCCCACCGGCCCGCTGCACGTGGGCCACGCCAGCCAGGCCGCGCTGGGCTCCACAGTCTGCAACCTGCTCGCCAGCCAGGGCTGGGCGGTGCAGCGCGAGTTCTACTACAACGACGCGGGCGTGCAGATCGGCACGCTGGCCCACAGCACGCAGTTGCGCATCAAGGGCTTCAAGCCGGGCGACGCCTGCTGGCCCGTCGACCCGGACAACCCCGAAAGCAAGAAGTTCTACAACGGCGAGTACATCGCCGACATCGCCGCCGACTTCCTCGCGAAGAAGACGGTCAAGGCCGACGACCGCGAGTTCACCGCGTCCGGAGACCCGGATGACCTCGACTCGATCCGCCAGTTCGCCGTGGCCTACCTGCGCCACGAGCAGGATCTCGACCTGCAGGCGTTCGGCGTCCACTTCGACAACTACTTCCTCGAGACCAGCCTGTACACCAGCAACGCGGTCGAGACCACGGTGGGCAAGCTCGTCCAATCGGGCAAGACCTACGAGCTCGACAACGCGCTGTGGCTGCGCACCACCGAGTACGGCGACGACAAGGACCGCGTCATGCGCAAGTCCGACGGCACGTACACCTACTTCGTGCCCGATGTCGCCTACCACCTGAACAAGTGGGAGCGCGGCTTCAAGAAGGCCATCAACGTGCAGGGCAGCGACCACCACGGCACCGTCGCCCGCGTGCGCGCCGGCCTGCAGGCGGCCTCCGAGGGCGTGCCGCAGGGCTGGCCCGACTACCTGCTGCACAAGATGATCACCGTGATGCGCGGCGGCGAGGAGGTGAAGATCTCCAAGCGCGCCGGCAGCTACGTCACGCTGCGCGACCTGATCGACTGGACCAGCCGCGACGCCGTGCGCTTCTTCCTCGTCAGCCGCAAGGCCGACACCGAATTCGTGTTCGACATCGACGTGGCGCTGAAGCAGAGCGACGAGAACCCGGTGTTCTACGTCCAGTACGCACACGCCCGCATCTGCTCGGTGCTGCGCCAGTACGCCGACAAGGGCGGCGACCTGTCGCAGGTCGCGAAGGCCGACCTGTCGCTGCTGACCGCGCCGTCGGAAGCCGCGCTGATGTTGAAGCTCGCCGAGTTCCCCGAGACCTTGTCGGCCGCGGCGCGCGACCTCGCGCCGCACGACATCGCCTACTACGCCCGCAGCGTGGCCGCGAGCTTCCACTCGTACTATGCCGCCGAGCGCTTCCTCGTGGACGACGCCGCGCTCGCGCAGGCCCGCCTCGCGCTGCTCGGCGCCTCGGCCCAGGTGCTGCGCAACGCCCTCGCCGTGCTGGGCGTGAGCGCGCCCGAAGCCATGAATCGCGACGAAGCCGCCGCGACCCCCGCCGCCTCCTGAACCCCGGAACCCCGACTCGTGAAACCTTCCTTGAAGAACCAACGGGGCGGCTTCGCCCTGGGCTTTGTCGTCGGCCTGCTGGTGGGCCTGGCCGTGGCGCTGGGCGTCGCGCTGTACGTCACCAAGACGCCGGTGCCGCTGATGAACAAGGGCCAGCAGCACACGCCGGAGCAGGACGCCGCCGAGGTCGAGCGCAACAAGAGCTGGGACCCCAACGCGGCGCTGGCCGGCAAGCAGCCGGCGCGTCCGGTGGCGCCCGCCGCGCCGTCGGCGGCCGCGTCCGACACCGCCGTCGTGCCGCGCGTGGCCGCCCCGGTGCTGCCCACGCCGGCCGACAACGGCAAGGTGAGCCCGGCCGGCGCGACGCCCGACGCGGCGCATGTGGAAACCCCCAAGAGCACCCGCGACGCGGCCGCCATCCTCAACGGCGGCGACGCCAACGATGCGGCCAAGACGGCCGCCGGCGCCGATCCTTTCATCTATTTCGTGCAAGTGGGCGCCTACTCTAAACCCGAAGATGCCGAGCAGCAACGCGCCAAGCTGGCGCTGGCCGGCCTGCGCGCCACCGTCTCGGACCGCGACCAGAACGGCCGCACTGTCCACCGCGTGCGGCTTGGGCCGTTTGACAGGAAGGACGAGGCCGACGCGCAGACCGAGCGCGCCAAGGCCATCGATCCGGACGCGTCGCTGGTGCGCGTCGACCGCTCGAAACAATGAACTCCGCGGCTGCGCGAGGCCTCTACAGGCTTCCCGGCCCCACCCCTGAAAGGATCCGCATGAACCGGCGCGAGTTTTCCCTGCAACTGGCTGGCGCGACCGGCATCGCAGCTCTGTCGGGCCTGGGCCTGCCCGGCGCCGCGCTTGCGCAGGGCGTGCCGGCCGACGGCAAGGACTTCAACAAGCTCAAGACCCCCATCAACCTGCCCCGCACGGGCAAGGTCGAGGTGATCGAGTTCTTCTGGTACGGCTGCCCGCACTGCTTCGCGTTCGAGTCCACCATCGAGCCATGGATCGCCAAGCTGCCGGCCGACGTGCACTTCCGCCGCGTGCCGGTGCAGTTCGACGCGTTGAAGGAGATCCACCAGCAGATCTACTACACGTGGGAGGCGCTGGGCCTGGTCGACGCGATGCACACGAAGACGTTCAACCGCTTCCACCTGCAGCACAGGCCGATCAACCGCGAGGAAGACATGCTGGCGTTCGCGCAGGAGAACGGGCTGGACGTCGCCAAGGTCAGGCAGGCGTGGGAAAGCTTCGGCGTGCGCACGAAGATGGGCCAGGCCAAGCAACTTTCGGAAGACTACGGCGTGGACGGCGTCCCGATGATCGGCATCCACGGCCGCTACACCACGTCCCCGTCGATGGGCGGCATGAAGGAATGCCTGGCGACCACCGACTATCTCGTGGCGCAGCTGCGCAAGACGGCCTGACGACGATGGACCGCCGGACGTTCTCGCGCGGTGCGGCCAGTCTCGCCGGCGCGTTCGCGATGGCGGGCGCACCCCTGCGCGCCCGCGCGCAGGGCGCCGCCCCCGTCGAGGGCCGCGACTTCCTGGCGCTCGACAAGCCCATCGCGGTGCCGGCCAACGGCAGGATCGAGGTCCTCGAGTTCTTCTGGTACGGCTGCCCGCACTGCTTCGCGTTCGAGCCGGTGATCCAGCCGTGGATCCTCCAGTTGCCGGCCGACGTGCACTTCAGCCGCGTGCCGGTGGGCTTCGACGCGCGCAGGCAGATCCACCAGCGCATCTTCTACACCTGGGAAGCGCTGGGCGTCACCGAGCAGATGCACGTGAAGACCTACATGCGCTTCCACGTGCAGAGGAAGCCCATCGACAGCCTCGACGGCATGCTGGCGTTCGCCCAGGAGAACGGCCTGGACGGCGCGAAGGTACGGGCGGCCTGGAACGGTTTCTCGGTGCAGTCGAAGTGCGCGGCCGCGCAGCGCCTGGAAGACGATTACGACATCCAGGGCACGCCCGAGATGGCCATCGCCGGCCGCTTCAAGGCCACTGCGCAACAGGGCGCGGGCGGGTACGCGATGCTGTCGACCACCGACTGGCTGGTGAACCGCGTCCGCCACGGCGGCTGATTCGCCCCGGGCGAAGGGTGGTCGCGCGTCCACGAATGCCGCCGGACGGCGGCGTTGGGCGGGCCCGACAGCCCCATCGACCCACTGCGTAAAGGGACGGTCGCCCGCGCATCCGGGATGCCTGCGGGCTAGAATGGTCTGCAATTTCCGTGCCGATCACGATGCGACCGCTTACACCCCCCTCCACGCCTGAAATCATTCGTGCCAACGCGCCGGGCCGCGCCCGCGTGAACGGTCGCCGCCTGGGCGCGTTGCTGGCAGCGATCGCCGCGGCGTCGCTGGCCGCCGTCGGCGCGCATGCCGAGAAGGCCGACCGCACCAAGCCCATGAGCGTGACGAGCGGCGGTAACAACCCCGACGTCGTCGACCTGAAGAACCACAGCGCCGTGTTCACCGGCAACGTGGTCATCACCCAGGGCACGCTGGAGATCCACGCCGACCGCGTGGAGGTGAGCCAGGATCCGGACGGCAACCAGCTGGGCTTCGCCTACGGCTCGGGCGGCAAGCCCGCCACCTTCCGCCAGAAGCGCGACGGCGTGGACGAGTTCAGCGAGGGCGAGGCCCAGAAGATCGAGTACGACAGCGCCGCCAATCGCGTGCGCTTCGTCGGCGATGCCCACCTGCGCATGCTCCAGGGCACGACGATCACCGACCAGGCGAATTCGGAATTGATCACCTACGACACGGCGTCCGAGACGATCAAGCTCGGCTCCGGGCACGACCGCACCACCGTCATCTTCACGCCCAAGGCGTCCAGCGCGCCCAAGAGCGTCGAGCCGCTGCGCCTGTCGACCCCGGCTTCGGGGCCCGCAAAATGATCGCCCGCACCGAGGCCACGGGGCAGGTCGAGCCTGGCACCGCGGTGTCGCCGTCGGCGGCGCCCGTCGCGCCCCTGCCCGGCGCGGCCAACGCGTCGCAGAGCCGTCTCGAGGCCTCGGGACTGCGCAAGTCCTACGGCACGCGCGTGGTGGTCAAGGAAGTGCACCTGGCCGTGAACGCCGGCGAGGTCGTGGGCCTGCTGGGCCCCAACGGCGCGGGCAAGACCACCACCTTCTACATGGTCGTGGGCCTGGTGCGCGCCGACGCCGGCGACATCCGCATCGACGGCCGGCAGATCTCGGCCAAGCCCATCCACCAGCGCTCGCGCCTGGGGCTGAGCTACCTGCCGCAGGAAGCGTCCATCTTCCGCAAGCTCACGGTCGACGAGAACATCCGCGCGGTGCTGGAGCTGCAGTACGACGAGAACGGCAAGGCGCTCAAGCCCGCCGAGATCGACAAGCGCCTCGACGGCCTGCTCAACGACCTGAGCCTCACGCACCTGCGCGACTCCCCGGCGCCGGCGCTGTCCGGCGGCGAGCGGCGCCGCGTGGAGATCGCCCGCGCGCTCGCCACGCAGCCGCGCTTCATCCTGCTCGACGAGCCGTTCGCGGGTGTCGATCCCATCGCCGTCATCGAGATCCAGCGCATCATCGGCTTCCTGAAGGCGCGCGGCATCGGCGTGCTGATCACCGACCACAACGTGCGCGAGACGCTGGGCATCTGCGACCGCGCCTACATCATCAGCGAAGGCCGGGTGCTGGCCGAAGGGACCCCCGCCGAGATCGTCGAGAACGCCGACGTCCGTCGCGTGTACCTCGGCGAGCACTTCCGGATGTGAGCGCAGGCGGGTGAACATGAAAGCCTCGCTGCAGGTCCGCCTGTCGCAACATCTCGCGCTGACGCCGCAGTTGCAGCAGTCCATCCGGCTGCTGCAGCTCTCGACCCTGGAACTGCACCAGGAGATCGAGCAGATGATGGAACAGAACCCGTTCCTCGAGCCCGAGGAAGAGACGGTCCTGCCCGAGGCGCAGTTCGAAGGCCTGAACGCAAGCACGTCCGCCAGCGCCACCGACAGCGCCAAGAGCGCGACGGATGCCGACGCCGACGGTCGTTCCAGCAACGACAACGTCGACGAGCCCGCCGGCGTCGACGCGGCCGAATTCGGCACCACCGAGCGCGACGACTGGGAGAACGGCACCGAGCGCGACGACTTCGACGGCATCCGCGAGCTGCCCTCTTCCGCCGGCAGCGGCCAGTCGGGCGACGACGACGACTTCGAGCGCCAGAACCGCGCCGACGCCGGCATCAGCCTCGAGGATCACCTGCGCACGCAGCTGAGCAGCCTGCGCCTGTCCGGGGAGGACGCGGCGGCGGTGCTGGTGCTGATCGAATCGCTCAACGAGGACGGCTACCTGGCCGACACGCTCGAGGAGATCGCCGAGCGCCTGGCCGAGGTGCTGGGCGTCGAGGGCGAGGAGGAGCACGAGGAACTGCTGCACCGCCTGCAGTGCGGCCTGAACTTCCTCCAGAGCATGGAGCCCACCGGCGTGGGCGCGCGCTCGCTGGGCGAATGCCTGAGCCTGCAGCTGCGCCAGAAGCCGCCGCCCAAGTCCACCGCGGGCTCGCTGCTGGCCGCGCTGAAGATCTGCACCGGGCACCTGGCGCTGCTGGCCCGGCGCGACTTCAAGAAGATCGCGCAGCTCATCGAGACCGACGAGGCCACCGTGCGCGCGGCGCAGGGCCTGATCGTGGCGCTGGAGCCCAAGCCCGGCCGGCCGTTCGCGCGCGCCGAGGCGCAGATCATCATCCCCGACGTGATCGTGATGAAGGTCGCGCGCCAGTGGAAGGCCGTGCTCAACCCGGACGTGATGCCCAAGCTGCGCGTCAACGACCTCTACGCGCAGGCGATCAAGTCGCAGCGCGCCAGCGGCAGCGCGCTCACCGCGCGGCTGCAGGAAGCGCGCTGGTTCATCCGCAACATCCAGCAGCGCTTCGACACCATCCTGCGCGTGTCGCAGGCCATCATCGAGCGCCAGAAGAACTTCTTTTCCCACGGCGCCATCGCGATGAAGCCGCTGGTGCTGCGCGAGATCGCCGACGAGCTGGGCCTGCACGAGTCCACCATCTCGCGCGTGACCACGGCCAAGTACATGTCCACGCCGTTCGGCACCTACGAGCTGAAGTACTTCTTCGGCTCGTCGCTGAACACCGATGCCGGCGGCAATGCGTCGTCCACCGCGGTGCGCGCGCTGATCAAGCAGCTGGTGGCCGCCGAGAGCCCGGCCAAGCCCCTGTCCGACAGCCAGCTCGCCGAGCTGCTCGAGGGCCAGGGCATCCAGGTGGCGCGCCGCACCGTGGCCAAGTATCGTGAAGCCTTGAAGATCGCGCCGGCCAACCTGCGCCGCACGGTCTAGGGCCGAGGGGTCCGGCTCCGCAGGTGCCTGACCCCGAATTCACCGCGCCGGCAGGAGCCGGAGCGTTTCTCAACGTGCCAAAGGGTGCACCCCGCCATGAACGACAAGCCCGACTTCCTCTTCGTCACCTGCGCCAACGGCAGCGAGGAACTGCTCGCCGAGGAGTGCATCCGCATCCTCGGCCCGAACCAGGGCGTCGTGGCCGGACGCGGCGGCGTGATGGTCGACGAGAGCGTCGAGAACGCGATGCGCCTGAACCTGCGCAGCCGCATCGCGCAGCGCGTGCTGTGGCCCATGGTGGACGGCGACTACCGCGACGAGCACGACCTGTACGACCTCGGCCGCCGCATCAACTGGTCGGAATGGATCACGCCGGACGAGACCATCCGCGTCGACGTCACGGCGCAGCGCTCGCCGCTGCAGAGCCTGAACTTCGCCGCGCTGCGCATCAAGGACGCGGTCTGCGACGTGATGCGCGAGCAGGCCGGCGCGCGCCCCAGCGTCGACACCCGCTTCCCCGACCTCGCCATCAGCCTGCACGTCGACCCGACGCACGCCTGGATCGCGATCGACCTGAGCGGCGAGGCCCTGTTCAAGCGCGGCTGGCGCGAGCAGCAGGGCGAGGCGCCGCTGAAGGAGACGCTGGCGTCCACGCTGGTCTACGCGGCCGGCTGGCAGGGCCGCCCGGAGGACGGCGGGCTGCTGGATCCGTGCTGCGGAGCCGGCACGATCGCCATCGAGGCCGCGCAGATCGCCTGCAACGTCGCGCCGGGGCTCACGCGCCGCTTCGCGTTCGAGCGCCTGCGGCCCTTCCTCGAGTACTCGAAGCTGTGGGGCGAGATGCAGGTGGAGGCGCGTGACGTGATCGTGCGTCCCGCGGTGCCGATCTGGGCCGGCGACGTCTCGTTCCGCATGACCGACTTCGCCACGCGCAACGCGGAACGCGCGGGCGTGGCGCACGCCATCGACTTCAAGACGGCCGACGCGCTGCAGCGCCTGGCGCCGGCCGATCGGGGCACCATCGTCATGAACCCGCCCTACGGCGAGCGCATAGCCGCCAAGGGCCGCGGCAGCCAGGGTGCCGAGGCCTCGCGCGCGCCGCGCACGTTCGCGGCGCCTCCGCGCGCGCCCGAGCGCCCGCGCGGTCCGGGCGCGGACGCGTTCGAGCGCGAGAACCCCGAGGCCGCGCGCCGCACGGCGCGCGAGTCGCCGGTGGTCGAGGGCGGCGGCGAGAACAGCGCCGGCGAGTTCTTCTCGCAGCTGGCCACGCACTGGAAGCGCAACTACAGCGGCTGGACCGCCTGGGTGCTGAGCCCCGACATGAAGCTGCCCACCGCGATGCGGCTGAAGGAGAGCCGGCGCGTGCCGATGTGGAACGGCCCGATCGAATGCCGGCTGTTCCGCTTCGACATGGTCAGCGGATCGGCGCGGGGCTCCGCGCCGGGCCACTGAACAGCGCGGACGTCGATTCGATCGTCGTCCGCGCCCTACTTCTGCAGCAACGCCGCCATCTGCGCCAGCCATGCCAGCGGCGCCGTGTCGGCACGCAGGATCAGGTTGCCCAGGCTGATGCGCGCGAAGCCGCGCGCGACGGCCGCGTCCTCCTCGTCGGCCGCCAGGCCGCCTTCCGGGCCGCTCAACGCCAGCCAGCGGCCGCGCGGCGCGGCCTTCAGGGCCTGCGGCAACGCCGGCGCCGTGCCGGTGCTCATCACGAACCGCCCCGCGTACGCATCGCCTTCGGGCGGCGCCGCGAGCCACGCCGCCAGGCTGCGCACCGGCGCGACCGCCGGCACGCGCGTACGCCCGCTCTGCTCGCTGGCGCCCACGGCCACCGCCCGCCAGTGCGCGACGCGCCTGGCCGCGCGGTCGCCGTCCAGGCGCAGCACCGAACGCTCCGTCTGGAGCGGCTGGATGGCGGCCACGCCCAGCTCGGTGGCCTTCTCGATCAGCGCGTCCATGCGTTCGTTGGTGGGCATGCCCAGCGCGATCTCGAGGTCGAACGGCAGCTCGCGATCGACGGCCTCGTGCGCCTCCACGCGCACGTCCACGTCGCGCTTGCCCATGCGCGTGACCTGCGCGCGCCACTCGCCGCCCGCGCCGTCGAACAGCCGCAGCGCGTCGCCGGGCTGCAGCCGGCGCACCTGCACGTGGCGCGCGGCGTCTTCCGGCAATCCGAATTCGAGGTCGGCGGACAAGGGCGATTCGACGTACAGGCGCAAGGACATGGGCATGCGGGACCGGGTGAGGGCCCGCCAGTGTGCACCATGCACGCCTCGACCCACTCGCTCGGGTACGATGCCTCGATCCAGGTGCAGCCCGGCCCCGCCCGCACGATGAGCGATCCCACCGTTTCCACCCCGTCGATCGAGGTCGACGCGCAGCTGGCGCAGGCCGACGCGATCCACGACGACGAGCCGCAGCGGGCGCTGGAGCTGCTGCGCGGCCTCGACGTGGCAACGCTCCCGGTGGGTCGCCTGCCGCGCCTGTCGTTCCTGCTCGATCACGTGCTGGGCGAGAAGTTCGACCTGTGGACCGAGGCGCTGGACGGCCAGCGCCGCTTGGTGGCCCGAGCGGGTCTCTACGTCACTCCGGTCATCTTCCGCCACGCCGCCGTGGCCGCGCAGATCTCCGGCGACTCGCACCTGGCGCGTACCTGGACGCAGGCGCTGGCGGCCAGCTCGGACGCCCCCGTGGCCAAGGCGCGCGCCCTGGTCACGCTGGGCGCGGTCGCGTTCTCGGTGAGCCGCCACGGCGCCGAGGCGGCGGGCCGGCTCACGCTGCAGGCCCTGCAGCCGCTGGCCGCGCTGCACGCGATGCCGGGCCCCGGCCTCGACGCCTCGTTCGGCGCCGTCACCAACAACCTCGCGTCGGAGCTGCTGGAGCGTCCGCTGCCCCAGCTCGCCCAGCCCGACCTGCGCACCGCGCTGCAGCTAACCGCGCAGCATGCGCAGCGCTTCTGGTACCGCGCCGGCACCTGGCTTCATCGCGAGCGCGCGCACTACCTGAGCGCGATGACCGCCAACGCGCTGGGCGACGGCACGCAGGGCGCGGCGCAGGCCCGCGCCGGAATCGCGCTGCTGGACGAGCACGACGCGGCCGCCAACGAGGACGTCGACCGCGCGTTCCTGGAGCTCGAGCAGGCGATGGGGCTGCGGCTGTCCGGGCAACCGGGTCGGGCGGACGCGCGCGCACGCGCACTGGCCCTGGCCGCGAGGTTCGGCGACGCCTTCCTGGATCGCTGGTTCGCCGACCGTGCCGCCCGCAACGAGGCGCTGGCGCGGCACTACGGGCGTTAGGCCGCGAGGGCCGCGCGCACGACGTCGCGCGAGTACGGCGCGGCCACGTCGCGGACGAAGCGCTGGAAGTCGCCGTGCGCGGCATCGTCGGCGCGGTCGGAGATCGTGCGGACGACGGCGAAGGGTCGCGCGAAATCGTGGCACACCTGGGCCACGGCGGCGCCCTCCATCTCGACGGCCAGCGCGTCGGGCAGCACCGCGAGCAACTGGTCGCTCTCGGCATGCGTGGCGACGAAGCGGTCGCCGCTGACGACCAGGCCCTGGTGCAGCGTGGCGGCGCGCGCATGGGCGTTGGTGGCCGCCAGCGCGTGGCCGGCGCGCGCGAGGCGGGCGCTCCACGCCGGATCGGCGTCGAAGCGGGCGCGGCCGGTGAGCGGCACCTCCCAGCGCGGGAACAGCGGTTCGGCGTTCATGTCGTGCTGCAGCAGCGTGGTGGCGACGACGATGTCGCCCACGCGAACGCCGTCCCCGAGCCCGCCCGCGACGCCCGTGAACAGCAGCGCCGACGCGTCGTAGGCGTCGAGCAGCACCGCGGTGGTGATGGCCGCGGCCACCTTGCCGATGCCGCAGCGCACCAGGATCACATCGTGGCCGTCGAGGCCGCCGAAGTGGAAATCGCGACCGGCGCGGCGCTCGGTGCGCAGGCCGGCGAGGCAGGGCCGCAGCGCGGCGATCTCCTCGTGCATGGCGCCGACGATGGCCAGGCGCGTCATCGACGCCCTATTCGGTCGCGCCGAGCTGCTTGCGGAAGCGCGCGGCCGCGTCCTCGCCGTGCGCCTTGCGGAGCTGTTCGACGAAGTCCAGGGCCACGGCCTGCATGCCGGCCAGGTCGGAGCAGCCCTCGATCTTGAGGATCAGGCGATAGCCCTTGATGAGGCCGAAGCGCTCCTTGGCCTCGTGCGTGAGCAGCGTGTACAGCGCGTCGTACGTCCAGTCGCGCACGGCGGTCTCGACGGGAATGCGCTGGTAGACGAGCTTGGCCGCGGCGGCGGCCTGCGGCGCGATCAGCCTGGCGGCGAGCAGCACGTCGAGGTCGCCCGGGCTGCTGCCGTTGACCTTGCCGATCCAGGCGTCGCCCGTGCACGAAGCGTCGATCACCAGCAGCAGGTTGCGAGCCGGGCGCGACAGCTTGACGCCTTGGGCGCGGATTTCAGCCTTGCCGGCTTCGGTGCGGACGTAGGCCTCCGCGTGAGTCGTGGTCATCATCGTCGTTCCATGACGGCCAGGCGGCCGAAGAGTTCACTTGCCGTCCCGCAACTCGCGTCGCAGGATCTTCCCTACATTGGTCTTCGGCAGATCAGAACGGAATTCAACGATCTTCGGGCGTTTGTAACCCGTAAGATTTGTTTCACACCACGCACGCACGTCGGCCTCCGTGAGGGCCGGATCCTTCTTCACGATGACGATCTTGACGGCCTCGCCGGCCTTCTCGTCGGGCACGCCGACGGCCGCGCATTCCAGCACGCCCGGGAGCATCGCCACGACGTCCTCGACCTCGTTCGGGTACACGTTGAAGCCCGAGACGAGGATCATGTCCTTCTTGCGGTCGACGATCTTGAAGTAGCCGCGCTCGTCCACCTCGCCGATGTCGCCGGTGCGGAAGAAGCCGTCGGCGGTCATCACCTTCGCGGTCTCGTCGGGGCGCTGCCAGTAGCCGGCCATCACCTGCGGGCCGCGGATGGCGATCTCGCCGCGCTCGCCGGGGCCCACCACCTTGCCGTCGTCGTCCAGCAGCACGACGTCGGTATCGGGCATGGGCATGCCGATCGTGCCGCTGTAGGCCGTGGTGTCGACCGGGTTGCAGGTGGCCGCGGGCGAGGTCTCGGACAGGCCGTAGCCCTCGCAGATCGGGCAACCCGTCTTCTGCAGCCACAGTTGCGCCGTGGCCTGCTGCACCGCCATGCCGCCGCCGACCGACAGCACGAGCGTCGACCAGTCGACCTTGCCGAAGTCGGGATGGTGGGCCATCGCGTTGAACAGCGTGTTGACGGCCGGCAGGCTGTGGAACGGCTGGCGCCGCAGGTCCTTGAACATCGCCGGGATGTCGCGCGGATTGGCGATCAGGATGTTGCAGCCGCCCATGCGCAGCCCCAGCATCATGTTCGTGTTGAAGCCGAAGATGTGATACAGCGGCAGCGCGCAGATGGTGACCACCTGTACACCCGGTTTCACCTTCTTCATCGCCGGTTGGTACCAGGCGTCCGACTGCAGGACGTTGGCCACGAGGTTGCGATGCAGCAGCACCGCGCCCTTGCTGACGCCCGTGGTGCCGCCGGTGTACTGCAGCACCGCGATGTCCTCGGGGCCGACCTTGGCTGGCTTGAACGTGCCGCGGCGGCCGATGGCGATCGCGTCGTTGAAGCGCACGGCGCCGGGCAGATCGAAGGCCGGCACCATCTTCTTCACGTTGCGCACCACGTAGTTGACGATGCTGCCCTTGACGAGGCCCAGCATGTCGCCCATGGAGGCGAGGATCACCCTCTTCGTGGGCACCTCGTTCAGCACCTGCTGCAGCGTGGTGGCGAAGTTCTCGATGATGACGATGGCCTTGGCGCCCGAGTCCTTCAGCTGGTGCTCGAGCTCGCGCGGCGTGTACAGCGGGTTCACGTTGACCACCACCAGGCCGGCCCGCAGCAGGCCCGCCACCACCACCGGGTATTGCGGCACGTTGGGCATCATGATGGCGACGCGGTCGCCCTGCACCAGGCCCAGCGTCTGCACGTACGCCGCGAACGCGCGCGACAGCTCGTCGATCAGCCGGAAGCTGTAGTCCTTGCCCATGAACTTGTACGCCGGCAGGTGGGCGTACTTCGTGAAGCTGTTGTTCAGCAGTTCGACCAGCGACGCGTATTCGTTCGCGCTCACATGCGGCGGCACCCCGGCGGGGTAGTTCTTCAACCAGTTGCGTTCCATCTTGTCTCCGGCGTGCGGGTCAGTAGCGGGTAAAGGGAAATTCTTGGTATGGGACGGTAGCCGATTCTCAGGAAAGTTCGATCACCGGAGCGACAGTCTTCATTCGACGGCCTTGAGCATGTCCTCGACGACCTTCTTCGCGTCGCCGAACACCATCATCGTCTTGTCCATGTAGAACAGCTCGTTGTCCAGGCCCGCGTAGCCGGCGGCCATCGAGCGCTTGTTCACGATCACGGTCTTGGCCTTGTAGGCCTCCAGGATGGGCATGCCGTAGATGGCCGAGCCCTTGGTCAGCGCCGCCGGGTTCACCACGTCGTTGGCGCCCAGGATGATCGCCACGTCGGCCTGGCCGAACTCGCCGTTGATCTCGTCCATCTCGAACACCTGGTCGTAGGGCACCTCGGCCTCGGCCAGCAGCACGTTCATGTGGCCCGGCATGCGCCCGGCCACCGGGTGGATGGCGTACTTCACGCTGATGCCCTTGTGCGTGAGCTTGGCGGCGAGTTCCTTGACGGCGTGCTGCGCGCGCGCCACGGCCAGGCCGTAGCCCGGCACGATGATCACGCTCTCGGCGTTGCCCAGGATGAAGGCGGCGTCGTCGGCGCTGCCGCTCTTGACCGGCCGCGCCTCGGACGCGCCCACCGCCGCCGACCCGGGTTCGGCGCCGAAGCCGCCCAGGATCACGCTGAAGAACGAGCGGTTCATCGCCTTGCACATGATGTAGCTCAGGATCGCGCCCGAGCTGCCCACCAGCGAGCCCGCGATGATCAGCATCGCGTTGTTCAGCGAGAAGCCGATGCCCGCCGCGGCCCAGCCCGAGTAGCTGTTCAGCATCGAGACGACCACGGGCATGTCCGCGCCGCCGATCGGGATGATGATCAGCACGCCCAGCACGAAGCTGATCGCCAGCATGACGCCGAACGCGACCGAGTTCTCCGTCGCGACGAAGGCGAGGCCGCACCCCAGCATGGCCAGCCCCAGCACGAGGTTCAGCATGTGCTGTCCCGCGAACTGCACCGGCGCGCCCTTGAACAGGCGGAACTTGTAGGTGCCCGACAGCTTGCCGAACGCAATGACCGAGCCGCTGAACGTGATCGCGCCGATGGCCGCGCCCAGGAACAGCTCGAGGCGATTGCCGGTGGGAATGGGCTCGCCCTTGGCCAGCCCGTGCTCCAGTGCCGACGGCTCGGCCACCGCGGCGATCGCGATGAACACCGCGGCCAGGCCGATCATGCTGTGGAAGAACGCGACCAGCTCGGGCATCTTGGTCATCTCGACCGTCTTCGCGCGCCAGGCGCCGTAGCCACCGCCCGCGACCAGCCCCAGCAGCACCCAGCCGAGGCCCAGGGGCGTACCGGCGAGCTTCCAGATCAGCGCGCCGGTGGTGACGGCGGCGATGGCCATGCCCACCATGCCGAACAGGTTGCCGCGGATCGAGGTGGTGGGGTGCGACAGGCCCTTCAGCGCCTGGATGAAGCAGACGCTGGCGACGAGGTACAGCAGCGTGACGAGATTGAGGCTCATTGGTCGGCACCCTCTTGCTTCTTTTCGAACCACGCGGCGATCACGCCGATCACCGAATCGGTGATGGCCATGGCGCCGGCGCCCAGCAGCGCGGCGATCAGCACCAGCGCGCCGCGCTGCAGCGGCATCGGCGGCAGCATCCGCAGCGCATAGGCGAACAGCGCGAATCCGGCGACCAGGTGCAGCACGCGCCAGAACAGGCTGCGGCCCGCCGGTGGCCTATCGGGAACGAGCGTGATCATGGCTTGGCGTCCTTCGGGGCGGCCGGCCGCTCCTTCTTCCTGAACATCTCCAGCATTCGCCGCGTGACCAGGAAGCCGCCGAGCACGTTGACCGCGGCCAGCGTGACGGCCAGCACGCCCATGGTCCTGGCCAGCACGCCCTCGGTGAGGCCCGCGGCCAGCATCGCGCCGACGATCACGATGGCCGAGATCGCGTTGGTGACGGCCATCAGCGGCGTGTGCAGCGCCGGCGTGACGTTCCACACCACGTGGAAGCCGACGTAGATCGCCAGCACGAAGATGATCAGGTTGATGATCGTGGGAGAGACGATGTCCATGGGGAATCCTCGATGCGGTGTGCTTACTTGCGCGTGACTTCGCCCGCGTGCGCCATCAGGCAGGCGGCGACGATGTCGTCCTCGAGGTCCAGCTTGAACGCGGACTCCTTGTCGACGACCAGCTTGAGGAAGTCGAGCACGTTGCGCGCGTACAGCGACGACGAGTCGGCCGCCACCAGCGCGGGCAGGTTGGTCTCGCCGACGAGCGTCACGCCATGCTTGACCACCGTGCGGCCGGCCTCGGTGAGCGGGCAGTTGCCGTCGGTGCCGGACGGGCCGCGGCCGGCGGCGATGTCCACGATCACCGAACCCGGCTTCATGGACCGGACCATCTCCTCGGTGACCAGCACCGGCGCCGCGCGCCCCGGGATCAGCGCCGTGGTGATGACGACGTCGGCCAGCGCCACGCGCTTGGCCACCTCGATCTTCTGGCGATCCAGCCACGCCTGGGGCATCGGCTTCGCGTAGCCGCCCACGCCTTCCGCGGCTTCCTTTTCCTCGGGTGTCTCGGTGGGCACGTCGATGAATTTGGCGCCCAGCGACTCCACCTGTTCCTTGACGCTGGGGCGCACGTCGGTGGCCTCGATCACCGCGCCCAGGCGCTTGGCCGTGGCGATGGCCTGCAGGCCCGCCACGCCCACGCCCAGCACCACGACGCGCGCGGCCTTGATGGTGCCGGCGGCGGTCATCAGCATCGGGAACAGGCGCTGGTACTTGTCGGCCGCGATCATCACGGCCTTGTAGCCGGCGATGTTGGCCTGCGAGGACAGCACGTCCATGCTTTGCGCGCGCGTCGTGCGCGGCGCGGCCTCGAGCGCGAACGCGGTGAGCTTCGCGTCGGCCAGCCTCTGCAGGCCGTCGCGGTCGAACGGGTTGAGCATGCCCACCAGCACCGCGCCGGGTTTCACCAGCGAGAGTTCGTCGGCCAGCGGCGCGCGCACCTTCAGCACCAGGTCGGCGCCGAGCGCGGCGCCGCGGTCGACGATCTCGGCCCCGGCGGCCACGTAGGCCTCGTCGGTGGCGCTGGCCGCGATGCCGGCGCCGGACTGCACGCGCACGACGTGCCCCTGCGCCTTCAGCTTCTTGGCCGTTTCCGGCGTGACCGCCACGCGCGTTTCGCCCGCCGCGGTTTCCAGCGGAACACCGATCAACATGGAAGTCTCCTCGCCAACGAATTCGTCATGGTTGCCGCCCGCCTTTCGTGCCGGAACGGAACACGGTCGGGCAGGAAAGCCCGTGGATACGGGGCGGCAGTGCAATATCGGGGCCAAGCTTACACAGTTTGCCCGCCCGCGTTTAGTGGCGCGCCTCGGCGCGACGTGCACGCAACGCCACACCCGGTGCCGTCCTCCCACGATTTGCTGGCCGGCGAGCACGCCCCCCGGCGACAATCGCGGGCCATGGGAGCAGAACGTTGGAAGCCTAGCGTCACCGTGGCCGCCGTCATCGAGAAGGACGGCCGCTACCTGATGATCGAGGAGATGACGCGCGACGGCCTGCGCATCAACAACCCCGCCGGCGGCCTGGAGCCCGGCGAGTCGCCCGTCGCCGGCGCGATGCGCGAGGCGCTCGAGGAGACGGCCTGCCACTTCACGCCCGAGGCCCTGCTGGGCGTGTACCTGGCCCGCAACCCCGACTCCGAGCGCGGCCCCGGCGTCACCTACCTGCGCGTCGCGTTCTGCGGCCAGGCCAGCGATCCCGTTCCGGGCCAGGCGCTGGACAGCCCCGTCGTGCGCACGCTGTGGATGACGGCCGACGAGGTCGCCGCGGCTCGTGATCGCCTGCGCGGGCCGCTGGTGCTCCAGTGCATCGAGGATCACCGCGCCGGCAAACGCCTGCCGCTGGACGCGATCTTCACGCATCCCAGCGTGGCCACGCCGGACGCCGGCAGCATCACTTCGGAGCCGAAGTAAGAAGCCTTGACCAAGCGCGAAGCGCGCCCGTTTCCTACAATCGAGGCATGTGTGCGAAGCGTGTGGTGGTCGGCCTGTCCGGCGGCGTCGATTCGGCGGTGACGGCCCACCTGCTCAAGAAGCAGGGGCACGAGGTCGTCGGCATCTTCATGAAGAACTGGGAAGACGACGACGACGACGAGTACTGCTCGACGCGCCAGGACTTCCTGGACGCCGCCAGCGTGGCCGACGTGCTGGGCATCGACATCGAGCACGTGAACTTCGCGGCCGAATACAAGGATCGCGTCTTCGCCGAGTTCCTGCGCGAGCACCGCGCCGGCCGCACGCCCAACCCCGACGTGCTGTGCAACGCCGAGATCAAGTTCAAGGCCTTCCTCGACCACGCGATGCGGCTGGGCGCCGAGAGCATCGCCACCGGCCACTACGCGCGCGTGCGCCTGAACGAGGCCAGCGGCCGCCACGAGCTGCTCAAGGGCCTCGATCCGGGCAAGGACCAGAGCTACTTCCTGCACCGCCTGAACCAGGCGCAGCTGGCGCAGACCATGTTCCCGGTGGGCGAGCTGCACAAGACCGAGGTGCGCCGCATCGCCGACGAGATCGGCCTGCCCAACGCGAAGAAGAAGGATTCGACGGGCATCTGCTTCATCGGCGAGCGCCCGTTCCGCGAGTTCCTGAACAAGTACCTCGCGAAGAACCCGGGGCCCATCCTGGACGACCGCGGTCGCAAGCTGGGCGAACACGTGGGCCTGAGCTTCTATACGCTGGGCCAGCGCCAGGGCCTGGGCATCGGCGGCGTCAAGGACAAGAAGGGCCAGCGCGGCGGCGGCGAGCACGAGCCGTGGTTCGTGGCGCGCAAGGAGCTGGACACCAACGTGCTGCGCGTCGTGCAGGGCCACGACCATCCGTGGCTGCTGTCGCACCGGCTGAGCGCGATGGATCTCAGCTGGGTCGCCGGCGAGACCCCGGCGCCCGGCGCGCTGGCGGCCAAGGCGCGCTATCGCCAGGCCGACGCGGCCTGCACGCTGGAAGCCGGCGGCGACGCGGCGTCGATCGCGCTGAGCTTCCCCGATGCACAGTGGGCGGTCACTCCGGGGCAATCGGCCGTGCTGTATGACGGCGACGTGTGCCTGGGCGGCGGCGTGATCGAGTCGGCGCAGACGCTGGGCTGACTGGCCGTCCCGGGGCAAACCCCCGCGCTGTCACCTTGGCGCCGTCGAGCAGCGCGGGTAACGTGGCATGCTGCCTCGCCCGAAAACGCAAAAGGATTGCCGCATGTCCACGCTCGCCCTCGTCCTCGTCGTCCTCATGGCGCTGCTGCACGTCTACATCCTGGTGCTCGAGATGTTCCTGTGGACGACCAAGCGAGGCCGCCGGGCATTCGGCACGACGGCGGAATTCGCCGAGGCCAGCAAGGTGCTTGCCGCCAACCAGGGGCTCTACAACGGCTTCCTCGCTGCCGGGCTGATCTGGGGACTGATCCACGGCGGGATCGATGGCGTCGAGATCGTCCTGTTCTTCCTGGCCTGCATCTTCGTCGCCGGCGTCTACGGCGGCCTGACGGCGACGCGCAAGATCCTGTTCATCCAGGCCATCCCGGCGGCGATCACGGCCGCCGTGCTCGGCTATGCGACCTTGAGCCAGGTCGCCATCGCCGGCTGCCTGCGCTGAATCGCATAGTCGTTTTCCGAGCATGGTGCTGCGTCCTAAGGCATATACGTATATCGAATAGGCTTCGATAATCGTTTTATGAACTTCCAGCAACTGCGCTCCGTGCGCGAAGCCGTGCGTCGCGGCTTCAACCTCACCGAGGTCGCCCAGGCCCTGCATACCTCGCAGCCGGGCGTCAGCCGCCAGATCCGCGAGCTCGAGGAAGAGCTGGGCGTCGAGATCTTCGTGCGCGTCGGCAAGCGCCTCACCGGCCTGACCCAGCCGGGCGTGGCCGTGCTGCCCTGGGTGGAGCGCCTGCTGCAGGACGCCGAGAGCCTGCAGCGCGCCAGCGAGGAGTTCACGCAAGGCACCAGCGGTGTACTGACCATCGCCGCCACCCACTCGCAGGCGCGCTATGCGCTACCCACCGCGGTGCGCGACTTCCGCGCCGCCCACCCCAACGTCCAGCTGCAGCTGCACCAGGGCTCGCCCGAGCAGATCGCCCAGATGCTGTTGACCGGCACCGTGGACATCGGCATCGCCTCGCACCTGCTGGCCGAGCGCCCCGAGCTCGTGGCGCTGCCGTGCTACCGCTGGACCCACTCCATCGTCGTGCCGGAAGGCCATCCGCTGGTGGCCGACGGCGAGGTGACGCTGGAGCGCCTGGCCAAGTACCCGATCATCACGTACGACATCGGCCTGACCGGCCGCTGGAGCATCGACGCCGCGTTCAAGCGCGCCGGCCTGCGGCCCGACATCGTCATCACCGCGATGGACGCCGACATCATCAAGACCTACGTCGACCTGGGCCTGGGCGTGGGCATCCTCGCGTCGATCGCCATGGACGAGGACCAGCCCGGCCGCCTGCGCGCCGTCGACGCCCGCCACCTGTTCTCGATCAACACCACCAGCGTGGCCGTGCGCCGCGGCGGCCTGCTGCGCGGCTACGCCTACGACTTCATCCAGACCTTCGCCTCGCACCTCACGCGCGAGGTCGTGGAGGCCGCCCAGGCGGCGCCGAGCGATACCGAACAGGCACCGCTCTAGGGAGCAAACTCCAGAACGATAGCGATCGATATCGTCCAAAGCGCGAACTATCCGACGCTCCGGCGTGTTGCGCGCGTCGGGACGCCTCAAGAATCGGGCCGCGCCGCCGATTGCGAGGGTGAAGCACCCCGACCCGGGGGGCATCGCTGCACCTGGTTCACCCTTGACCACCCCGTTTTCCCCCGCCCCCGACCTGGCCGGTCCGGATTCCACGACCGACCCCGTGCGCCTGCTCGCGCAGGCCGAGTGGCAGCTCTACATCGACAGCCGCCGCGCGGGCGAGCTGGGCCAGGCCGCGCTCGACGCCACGCGCGACCGCCCCACGCTCGCGCTGCGCGGCGAGGCGTACTTCCACGTCGGCCTGTCGCTGCTACGCGGCGGCCGGATCGAGCCCGCGATCGAGGCCAACGAGCTCGCGCGCGCCTCGTTCGCCTCGCACGACGACGCGCGCGGCCTGCTGATGTGCGACCAGTTCGACGCCACGCACCTGCACGCGCAGGGCCGGCTGCAGGAGGCGCTCGCGCTGCACCTGCGCATCCTGGCGCGCAGCGCCGACGTGGCGCGCCGCCCCACCGACCTCTACATCTGCCACAACTCGCGCGCGATCACGCGCAAGCTGCTGGGCCAGCACGACTACATGCTGCTGGACTTCTACGAGGCGCTCGCCGCCGCCAAGTCCTGCGAGTCGCCCGGGCCCCAGATCAACGCGCTGACCAACCTCGGGGGCAGCCACACCGACCTGTGGAACCTGGGCGAGGCGCAGAAGCTCTCGGAGCAGGCGCTGGATCTCGCCGAGGCCGCCGGCGCCTGGACGGCGTTCGCGGTAGCCGTGTTCAACCTCGCCCAGACCTACGACGGCCTGGGCCTGTCCGCGCCGTGCGCCGCGCTGCTGGAACGCATCCGGCGCAACGCGCACCGCATGGCGCCCGGCGTGCTGGCCAACAACACCTCGCTGATGGCCATTGCCCACCTGTGCGCGGGCGACCTGGAAGGCGCGCGCGCCTGGCTGGATCGCGGCGTGACGGCCATGTTCTCCGACCACGACGGCAAGACCGACTACGCACGGGCCCAGGCGACCTACCTGATGGCCACCGGCCGCCCGCAGGAGGCGCGCGCCGTCATCCAGGCCCGCATTGCGGAGACGGCGGCCTCCGAGCTGAAGGATCCGCCGTATTCGCGGATGCGCCTGCTGCAGGTGGCCACCGACGTCAGCGAACGCCTGAACGATTCCGCCGCCGCCTTGCGCACCCTGCGCGAGGCCCAGGTGCTCTACGAGACGCTGGTGGGGCGCAGCGCGCGAGCGGGCTACATCGCCACCCAGGTCGCCCACGAGACCGCCGTCGCGCGCGACGACCGCGACCGCGCGCGCGAGGCGCAGGAGCGCGCGGAGGTCGATCGCCGGCGCCTGTCCACGCTCAACCTCGCGCTGGAAGAGCGCATGCGCGAATCGCAACGGCTCAACGAGGCGCTGCAGCTGAAGATCGCCGAGGCCGAGGCCCTGCAGGAACAGCTGCGCGACCAGGCCGTGCGCGATCCGCTCACGGGCCTGTACAACCGCCGCTTCCTCGACGAGACGAGCCTGGCGCGCATCGAGCTCGCGCGCCGGCAAGGCACGCGCATCGCGATCGTGCTGATCGACATCGACCACTTCAAGTGGATCAACGACCTGCACGGCCACGGCCGCGGCGACGAGGTGCTGCTGCGCTTCGCCGAGCTGCTGCGCGAGCGCATGCGCCGCAGCGACGTCGTCTGCCGCTTCGGCGGCGAGGAGTTCGTGCTGCTGGTGGACAACTGCGACGACGCGACGCTCGCCACCATCCTCGAAGGCCTGATGCGCCAGTTCCGCATGCTGCGCTTCGGCGTCGGCGAGGATCTCACCGACGACTGCACGTTCTCGGCCGGAGTCGCCGTGCTGGACGTCGACGGCACCGACTTCGAGTCGCTGGTGCGCGTGGCCGACGCGCGCATGTACCGCGCGAAGGCGGCCGGCCGGGCGCGGATCTGCGCCGCCGACTAGGCCGGGGCGAAACGCGTGACGCGGCGCGGCTTGAGGAACACGCGCGCGCCGGGCAGCAGCCCCAGGCGGTCGCGCGTGGCCACGAAGTCCTGGCGCGTCAGCTCCACGTCGACGAAGCTGCCGTCGTCGTCGCGCTTGAACTCGATGCGCGTGTTGGGGCCCACGGTGAGCATCTGGCCCACCGTCACCGACCAGGTGTCGGGCGCCGCGGCGGCGACGATGTCGATCTCGTGCGGGCGCACGTAGTCGGTCTCCGACCCGCGAGCGAACAGGTTCACGTCGCCGAGGAACTGCAGCACGAAGGGCGTGGCCGGGTGGTCGTAGACCTCGCTCGGGGCGCCCTGCTGCTCGATCCTGCCGGCGTTCATCACGACGACGCGATCGGCCACCTCCATCGCCTCTTCCTGGTCGTGCGTGACGAACACGCTGGTGACGTGCATCTCGTCGTGCAGGCGGCGCAGCCAGCGGCGCAGCTCCTTGCGCACCTTGGCGTCGAGCGCGCCGAAGGGCTCGTCGAGCAGCAGCACCTTGGGCTCCACCGCGAGCGCGCGGGCGAGCGCGACGCGCTGGCGCTGGCCGCCGGAGAGCTGGTGCGGATGGCGGTCGGCCAGCCAGTCGAGCTGCACCAGCTTGAGCAGGTCGGCCACCTTGGCCTTGATCTCGCGCTCCGACGGCCGCGTGGCCCTGGGGCGCACGCGCAGGCCGAAGGCGATGTTCTCGGCGATGGTCATGTGGCCGAACAGCGCGTAGTGCTGGAACACGAAGCCCACGTTGCGGTCGCGCACCTCGGTGTGGGTGGCGTCCTCGCCGTGGAACAGCACGCTGCCGGCGTCGGGCACTTCGAGCCCCGCGATGATGCGCAGCAGGGTCGTCTTGCCCGAACCCGAGGGGCCCAGCAGGGCCACGAGCTCGCCGGCCGGCACGTCCAGGCTCAGGTTGTCGCAGACGGCCAGGTCGCCGTATTTCTTCGTGACGTTGCGGACTTCAATGCTCATTTCGGGCTTCCTGGTGCGACGCCTTCGCGCGCCGCTCGACGATGTACTTGAGCACCAGCGTGACCAGCGCGAGCGCGGCCAGCAGCGATGCCACCGCGAACGCCGCGGCGAACTGGTAGTCGTTGTAGAGGATCTCGATGTGCAGCGGCAGCGTGTTGGTCTGGCCGCGGATGTGGCCCGAGACCACGCTCACCGCGCCGAACTCGCCCATCGCGCGGGCGTTGCACAGGATCACGCCGTACAACAGCGCCCACTTGACGTTGGGCAGCGTCACGCGCCACAGGATCTGCCAGCCGGACGCGCCCAGCACGCGCGCGGCCTCCTCCTGCTCCTGGCCCTGCGCCTGCATCAACGGGATCAGCTCGCGCGCGATGAACGGGAAGGTGACGAACACCGTGGCCAGCACGATGCCCGGCACCGCGAACACGATCTTCAGGTCGTGGTCGCGCAGCCATTCGCCGCACCAGCCCTGCAGGCCGAAGATCAGCAGATAGATCAGGCCGGCGATCACGGGCGACACCGAGAACGGCAGGTCGATCAGCGTCAGCAGCAGGTTCTTGCCCCGGAAGTCGAACTTGGCGATGGCCCAGGCGGCGGCCACGCCGAACACGAGGTTCAGCGGCACCGAGATGCCGGCGGCGATCAGCGTGAGCTTCAGCGCGGACAGCGCGTCGGACTCGGTGAGCGCGGCCCAGTACACGTCCACGCCCTTGGCGAATGCCTGCACGAACACGGCGACGAGCGGCACGAACAGGAACAGCGTGAGGAAGGCCAGCGCCGCGCCGATCAGCGTGCGGCGCACCCAGGCGGGCTCGCTCACCGCGTCCCTCACGCGCGGCGGCGCGAGCGGGCGCACGAGCGGGCCGGCGTCGGCCCGCTTCCCCATGGAATGGATCACGGCGCTCACAAGGCTACCCTCCGCCTGACGGCTTCGGTGCGAGCGCCTTCGGGCGGCCGGGCGGCGCTCATCGTCCCTGCCTCTTGCGCGCCCACGCCTGGATGAGGTTGATCAGCAGCAGCAGCAGGAAGGCCGTCACCAGCATCACGACGGCGATGCCCGTGGCGCCGGCGTAGTCGTACTGCTCCAGCTTGGTGATGATCAGCAGCGAGGTGATCTCCGAGACCATGGGCATGTTGCCCGCGATGAAGATCACCGAGCCGTATTCGCCCAGCGCGCGCGCGAAGGCCAGCGCGAAGCCGGTCAGCAGCGCCGGAGCGAGCGCGGGGAAGATGACCAGTCCGAAGGTCTGCAGCCGCGATGCGCCCAGCGTGGCGGCGGCCTCCTCCAGCTCGCGCTGCAGGTCTTCCAGCACCGGCTGCACCGTGCGCACGACGAACGGCAGCCCGATGAAGGTGAGCGCCACGAACACGCCCAGCGGCGTGTAGCTGACCTTGAACGGCAGCAGCCTGCCGATCCAGCCGTTGGCGGCGTAGAGCGTGGTCAGCGCGATGCCCGCCACCGCCGTGGGCAGCGCGAACGGCAGGTCCACCAGCGCATCGACCAGGCGCTTGCCGGGAAACCGGTAGCGCACCAGCACCCAGGACACGAGCAGGCCGAACACCGCGTTCACCAGCGCGGCGAGCAGCGACGCGCCGAACGTGAGGCGGTACGACGCCATCACGCGGGGCGACGTGACCGTGTCGACGAAGGTGCCCCAGCTGACCGTGAAGGTCTTCAGGAACACCGCCGACAGCGGGATCAGGACGACGAAGCAGAGGTACAGCAGCGAGAAGCCGAGGGCGAGATTGAACCCGGGCAATACGCTGTGACGCCGCAGCAGCAGGGCGCGCGTGGACATGGCGATGAGAGGAAGCGGACAGGGAACGCCGGCCATCATGGCCGTCGTCATCCACTGTAGAGCCCGATGCTGCGCCGCGACAACGAAGCGATGCGCGCTTCCTTATTCGCGTTTCGTTGGGCACACCTTCACTTCCCGCATTTGGGAATGCAGGCGCACCAACGCAGCGGCTTGCCGCCGCCGGCGGCGGCAAGCCTCCTTTTCCCGCGGGCGAAAGCTCGGCGCCTTCGCCGCGCCGCCCTCCGGCTCAGCGAACCTTGGCCAAGAGCGCCGTGAGTTCGCCCAGCACCTCACCGATCTGCTTGCGGCCACGCGAGTCGCCGCCAAGGCGGCTGCCGAGCTCCTGCTCGACCAGGCTGACCGTCATGTGCACATAGGTGCTGTCCAGCGCGCGGCGCACCGCGACGAGCTGGCTGGCGACGTCGATGCCCGGCTGGCCGGACTCGATCATTCGCTGGATACCTCGAAGCTGGCCTTCGGCACGCTTGAGGCGGTTGAGCATTTCGCTGCGGCTTTGTTCGTCGACAAGCACTGACATTTTTTGGACCCTCCAACGGCAGCGCTACAACAGAGCCGCCGCAACACCATTGTGGGCATTTCACGAACTTTGCATAGGTGGGGCGGTACCCGGCGATCGCGAAATACTCGTAAATATCGGGGGGTTGATCGGGGGGGACAGGGTTTGCACGCGGCAATCCATCGGACAAGTGCCACAAAAGCAGGCGAAAAGCATCGATACCGTTCCACGTATCGGAGTTTTCTGCCGTCCTGCCACCATGTCAGCGTCCCTTCAGCGTCCTCTCGCCAACAGGGTTGCCACCTCCGCAGCCGAACGCACGCCCAGCTTGCCGAACACGCGCGCCCGATGCACCTCCACCGTACGCACCGAGATGCACAGCTCGTCGGCGATGACCTTGTTCAGCTTGCCGGCCGCCACGCGCTGCATCACCTCGCGCTCGCGCTCGGACAGGCTGGCCAGCCGCGCCGCCGTTTCCTCGCCCTTGGAGTCGGCCGCCTGGCGCGCGGCGTCCACCGCCAGCGCGCGCGTGACGCGCTCCACCAGCGCCACGTCGCCCGAGGGCTTCTCCACGAAATCGAACGCGCCCTTCTTCAGCGCCTCCACGGCCATCGGGATGTCGCCGTGGCCGGTAAGGAAGATCACCGGCACGCCGCTGCCGCGCGCCACCAGCGCGTCGTGCACCTGCAGGCCCGACATGGGCTCCATGCGCACGTCCAGCAGGATGCAGCCGGCCAGCGGCGATTCGTCGACCGCGTCGAGGAACTCGAGGCCGCTGGGATACGAACGCACCGCCAGGCCGTGCGACTGGAACAGGAAGCTCAGGGCATCGCGCACCGGGGCCTCGTCGTCGACGAGGTGCACCATGGGCTCGGGCGGGCGATGGGCAAGCGAAGTGGCATTCATGGACGATCCTCGGATTCCTCGGCCGGCAAGGCCTCGTCGGGCTGCAGCTCCGACGTGTGCCAGGTGCCGGCCACGGGCAAGGTGAAGGAAAAGCGCGCGCCGCCGAAGCCGCTGTCGCTGGCGTCGAAGGCGCCGTGGTGGGCCTCGATGATGGAGCGGCAGATGGCCAGGCCCATGCCCATGCCGTCCGGCTTGGTGGAATAGAACGGCGCCACGAGCTGCTCCACCGTGCGGCCGCGCAGGCCCGGACCGGCGTCGTCGACGTCCAGCCGCAGGAAACCCTCGGCGTCGCTGGCGCCCGGCACGGCGCTGGCCCCGGCGCGCGAGATGCCCACGCGCAGGCGGCGCTGCGCCGCGGGCACGCCGGCCATCTCGTCGCAGGCGTTGCGCACGAGGTTGAGCACCACCTGCTCGATCAGCACCGGGTCGGCGTCCACCTTGGGCAGGTCCGGCGCGACGGCCCATTCCACGTGCAGCTGCAGCCGGCGCAGCTCGCGCCCGAGCAACGCGATCGCGCGGTGCGCGCCATCGCCGAGATCCATGGTCTCGCGCTGCGGGCTGCGGCGCGTGAGGAACTCGCGGATGCGCTTGACGATGCGGCCGGCCTCGGCGGCCTGGTCGCCCAGCCGCGTCATCGCGTCGACCAGGCGCGCGTCGGGCTGCCCCGCGCGCTCCAGCAGGCGCTTGACCCCGGCCGCGTAGCCGGTGATGGAGGTCAGCGGCTGGTTGAGCTGGTGGGCGAGCGCGGAGGCCACCTCGCCCAGCATGGTGAGGCGGGCCTGGTGCGCCATCGCGTCGGTCTGGTGGCGTTCGCGCTCCTCCAGCCGCTTGCGCTCGGTGATGTCGAGGATCGAGCCCATCCAGCCGATGTGGCGGCCGCTGGAGTCGACCAGCGGCGCCTCGTACAGCATCACGTCGATCGGACGGCCATCCTTGCGCACCCAGCGCGCCTCGTAGCCGTCGCGCGGCGCGCCGCCGGCCATGTTGCGCAGATGGCGCGACATGCTGTCGGCGATCGCGTCGGGCGGCCAGTAGGGCATGGGCGTGGCGCGGCCGATCAGCTCGTCCGGGCCGAAGCCCACGAGGTCGCAGAAGGCGCGGTTGACGTACACCAGCGTGCCGTCGGTGTCGCGCGCGCGCAGGCCCACCGTCAGCGAGTCCTCCATCGCCTGACGCCACGCGGCCTCGGTGCGCAGCGCGGCCTGCGTGCGCAGCACCTCGTTGACCTGCCAGCGCAGCAGCGCGGTGGCCACGGCGATCAGCGTCAGGAACACGCCCATCAGCACGATGGGCAGGCGCAGCCACCACGGGCGCAGCGATTCGTGCAGCGACAGCTCGAGGTAGGTGTCGGGCATCGCGGGCTCGAGGCTGTGGCGGTGCGATTCCTCCGGCAGCGCCTCGCGGTCGCCGCTGTTGAGCGGGTCGGCCACGACCTGCCCGTAGCCGTCGACCAGACGCACGTCGTACTCGTGCGCCAGCCACCACGGCACCGTCTGGCGCAGCAGCACGGCCGGCGCGTAGCGCACCACCAGGCGGCCGGCGGGCCGGCCGAACGCGTCGCGCAGCGGCGCGCTGAGGTGCGCGCTGAGGCCGGGCCGCTCGGCGATGCTGATGCCCTCGGGCACGACGACGCGCAGGCGCGTGTCGGCGTCGACCCAGCCGATGCTCTGCCACAGGCGGGCGAGGCCGTCGACCACCGCCTCCTGGCTGCCGAGCGCCGCGGGCGGCTGCGACACGTCGAAGCTGCGCGCGAGCTCGTTGAGCTGCACCTGCTCCTCGGCCACGCGGTCGGTGATCTGGCTTTCCAGCGACAGCGAATCGGTGATCAGCTGGCGCTGGCGCGACTCCATGTCGGCCCGGTCGGACAGCTCCAGCCAGATCGCCACCGACACCGTGAACAGCACCGACAACACGAGCGGCACCCACCACCACGCGCCGCGGCGCGCGAGCGTGCGTGCCCATGCGCGACTCGCGGGCGCGGCGGGCATGACGCTGGGAGGCTGCGGCAGGGCAGGAAGCATGGCGCGAGTCTAGGGCCTGGTCCGGCCTCGATGGGCGAGCCTGCCGGCCTCATGTGGGAGTCCACAATTTCCAGCGCGCACATGCGCTGCCGACAATCGCCCGACTCGAGCCAGGAGTCCGCGCAGGCTTGCGCCAGGCTGAATTCGACAACGAATCCAACGATCCCCAGGAGACCCGAATGAACCCCACGTCCCGCCGCCAGGTCCTCGGCGCCGCCGCCGCACTCGCCACGGTCGGCTTCGGCTCCGCACGCGCGCAGGCCCCCATCGTCATCAAGTTCAGCCACGTCGTCGCGCCCGACACGCCCAAGGGCAAGGGCGCGCTGCGCTTCAAGGAACTGGCCGAGCAGCGCACCAACGGCAAGGTGAAGGTGGAGGTCTACCCGAACAGCCAGCTGTACAAGGACAAGGAAGAAATGGAGGCCCTGCAGCTGGGCTCCGTGCAGATGCTGGCGCCGTCGCTGTCGAAGTTCGGGCCGCTGGGCGCCAAGGAATTCGAGGTGTTCGACCTGCCCTTCCTGTTCAAGGACACCAACGCGTTCAAGGGCATCACCGACGGCCAGCTGGGCAAGGACCTGTTCGCCAAGCTCGAGCCCAAGGGCATCCGCGGCATGGCCTTCTGGGACAACGGCTTCCACCAGATGTGCGCCAACCGCCCGCTGCACCACGTGGCCGATTTCAAGGGCCTGAAGATGCGCATCCAGTCGTCCAAGGTGCTCGACGCCCAGATGCGCGCACTCGGCGCGATCCCGCAGGTGATGGCCTTCTCCGAGCTGTACCAGGCGCTGCAGTCGGGCGTGGTCGACGGCACCGAGGGCACGCCGTCGAACTTCCTCACGCAGAAGATCTACGAGGTCACCAAGGACATCACGATCTCCAACCATGGCCACCTGGCCTACGCGGCCATCGTCAACAAGAAGTTCTGGGACGGCTTGCCCACCGACGTCCGCACGACGCTGGACGGCTGCATGAAGGACGCCACCATCTACGCCAACGCGATCGCCGCCACCGAGAACGTGCAGGCGCTGGAAAAGATCAAGGCCAGCGGCAAGTGCACGATCTACACGCTGGCCCCGGCCGAAGCCCTCGAATGGAAGAAGGCGCTGATGCCGGTCCACCACGACATGGAATCGCGCGTCGGCAAGGAAACGATCGCCGCGGCCTACAAGGCCACCGGATTCGTGCCGGTCTGATCCAGCCGCCCCGGCGCCAGGCCGGGGCCAACCCGATTGACGAAGCGCGGTCGCGCATCGTCCACTGAACCTGCACGCACGGCCCTCGAGGTCGCGCGTGGAGTTCCTCGCCCCGCCCCTTCGCGCCCAAGCGCGAGAAAGGCCCCAGATGTTCGGTCGCCTCCTCGACCACCTCGAAGAGTGGCTCATCGCGTTCCTCATGGGCGCGGCGACGCTGCTGATCTTCGTGGCGGTCATCCATCGCTACGCCGCCGGCTGGCACTACCCCGCCTTCCTGGGATTCGTCCAGGACTTCCTGCTCAAGATCAACCTGAGCTGGGCGCAGGAGCTGTGCATCTACATGTTCATCTGGATGGCCAAGTTCGGCGCCGCCTACGGGGTGCGCCACGGCACGCACGTGGGCGTCGACGTGCTCGTGCGCGCGCTGCCGCCGCCGCAGGCGCGCTGGCTCACCATCTTCGGCCTGTGCGGCGGCGCGCTGTTCACCGCGGTCATCGGCACGATGGGCGCGGTGCTGGTCTGGGACGACGGCATGCACTACGCGTGGCTCGCCCACCTGGGCGGCAACGTGGGCGACCTGTCCGAAGGCGCGACGACGCCCGACCTCGAGCTGCCCGTGTGGATCGAGTACCTGGCCATCCCGCTCGCGTCGTACCTGATGTGCTTCCGCTTCCTGCAGGTGCTCGTGAGGTTCGTGAAGACCGGCGAGCTGCCGCACCATGAGGTGGCGCACGTCGAAGGCCTGGAAGACGTCGACAACTACGAGCCCACGCCCGAAGGGAGCATCACGAAATGAGCGCGCTCATCATCTTCTCGCTGCTCGTGGTGCTGATGCTCACGGGCATGCCGATCTCGATCGCGCTCGGCCTCACGGTCATGAGCTTCTTCTTCTTCCTCAGCGACGTGCCGATGGCCAGCGTGGGGTTGAAGCTGTTCGAGGGGCTCAACAGCTTCCCGATCATGGCGATCCCGTTCTTCATCCTGGCCGGCAACTTCCTCACCAACGGGGGCGCGGCCAAGCGGATGATCCACTTCGCCGCCACGATGGTGGGCCACCTGTACGGCGGCCTGGGCCTGGCGGCCGTGCTGGCCTGCGCGATGTTCGCGGCGATCTCGGGATCGTCGGTGGCCACCGTCGTGGCGGTGGGCACGATCATGATGCCGGCGATGCAGGCCGCGGGCTATCCGAAGCGCTTCTCGGCCGGCGTGATCACCACGTCGGGCGCGCTGGGCATCCTGTTCCCGCCGTCCATCAACCTGGTGATCTTCTCCATCGCCACCACCGGCATGAGCGCCACCGGGCCGCACGACGAGCCGGTGGCCACCGCGTCGGTGGGCGACCTGTTCATCGCCGGCGTGGTGCCGGGGCTGGTGCTGGCCACGCTGCTGGGCGTCACCACCTGGTTCCGCGCCCGCAAGTACGACTACCCGCGCATGCCGCGCGCGTCGTGGGGCGAGCGCTGGAAGGCGTTCCGCGATGCCTCGTGGGGCCTGGCGCTGATCGTCATCGTGGTGGGCGGCATCTACTCGGGCATGTTCACGCCGACCGAGGCCGCGGCCATCGCCGCCGTGTACTCGTTCGCGATCTCGGTGTTCATCTACAAGGACATGAAGATCTCGCACGTGCCCGCCATCCTGCGCAACGCGGCGGCGATGAGCTCGATGCTGCTCTACATCATCACGAACGCGGTGCTGTTCTCGTTCCTGCTGACGTCCGAGCAGATCCCGCAGGCGATGGCCGCGTGGATGACCCACCAGGGCTTCGGCGTGATCGTGTTCCTGTTCCTGGTCAACATCATCCTGCTGGTGGCCGGCAACTTCATGGATCCGTCGGCCATCGTGCTGATCATGGCGCCCATCCTGTACCCGATGGCCGTCAAGCTGGGCGTCAACCCGATCCACATGGGCATCCTGATGGCCGTCAACATGGAGGTGGGCATGTGCCACCCGCCGGTGGGGCTGAACCTGTACGTGGCCTCCGGCATCACGAAGATGGGCATCTCGGAGCTGACGGTGGCCGTCTGGCCGTGGCTGCTCACGATGATCGGCTTCCTGATCCTGGTCACCTACTGGCCCACGCTGTCGCTGTGGCTGCCGCATCTGCTGATGCATTGAAGACGAGGGGCCGGGCCCGCTAAGATCGCGCCTTTCGTCCTGCGGTGTCCGCCCTCCCATGCGTCCTGAATTTCCCGCGCTGACGCGCCTGGCCCCTGTTGCGATCGCCTGCGGCCTCGCGCTCCAAGCGACCGGCGCGCAGGCGCAGGGCGCACCGTCCGTCGATCCCGGCCCCGCCGCCGGCGGCGCGCCGCTGCGCGTGCTGGACGCGCGCGTGCGCCTGGGCGGCGAGCGCCTGCACCTGCCCGGGGGCGAGCGCATGGGCCTGGCGGGCCTGACCGAGCTGCTCAACGTGGGGGGCGAGTGGTGGGTGGGCCCGGGCGCCTACGGGGCCGCCACGGGCAAGCGCGGCGGCCTGTTCGTGCCGGGCTTCGAGGGCGCCTGGTCGCATCCGTTCAGCGACTGGCTGGCGGTGGACGCCGGCGTCTTCATGGGCGGCGGCGGCGGCGCGGCGGCACCGGTGGGCGGCGGCCTGATGCTGCGCCCGCACCTGGACCTCGTGTTCCGCTTTCCCGGCTTCTACACGGGCCCGACCTGGTCCAAGGTGTGGTTTCCCAGCGGCCAGATCAATTCGAACCAGGTCGGCTGGATGATCAACGTGGACTCCTCGTTCCGTTACCGGCCCGCGGCGTTCAGCGGCACGGCCACCGACGGCAGCGCCACCGGCCTGGGCTTCGATCACATCGACGCCATGGTCACGATGGCGAAGCCGCGCGGCTCGCTCACCACCTCCGGCCAGCCGCTGACCCAGCGCATCGGGCTGGTGGGCCTGCGCGCCGAACGCATCGTCGACGGCCCGCTGTGGGCCGGCATCGAGACCGCCGGCGCCGCGAGCGGCGGCGTGGCCGGCTATGCCGAGGTGCTGGGCACCGCCGGGCTGCGCTGGCCGGTCATCGGCGACCGGCTGAGCCTGGGCGTGCGCGCCTCGGCCGGCCTGGGCGGCGGCGGCAACGTCAACACCGGCGGCGGCATCCTGCTGAAGACGGCCGCCGGCGCCACGCTGCGCCTGACCGACACGCTGGGCATCGGGGCCGAGCTGGGCGTGGTGGACGCTCCCCGCGGCCACTACAAGGCGGCCACCGCGGCGGTCTCGCTGAACTGGTCGCTGGACGTGCCGGCCGCCGACCTCGGCGACTGGTCCAACACCCGGCCGGGCACGCCCACGCGCATGGAATTCGGCGCCGGCGTGGAGCGCTACCGGGCCGCCCGCAAGGACGGCGGCGCGCGGCCGCTGGAGGCCGTGGTGCTGCAGGTGAACCGCTTCGTCACGCCGAATGTCTACGTCACGGGCCAGGCGCACAGCGCGTACGCCGGCGGCGCCGGCGCCTATTCGGTGGGCCTGTTCGGCCTGGGCGCGCAGTTGCCGGTGACGCCACGCCTGCGCCTGGGCGCCGAGGCGCTGGCCGGCGCGGCGGGCGGCGGCGGCGTCGACACCCAGGGCGGCGCCATCGTGCAGGCCCGGGCCTACGCGGACGCGGCGCTCACCGACTCGCTCTCGCTGCGCATTGGCGCCGGCAAGATCAAGTCGGTGCACGGCGGCCTGGACGCGCCGGTGGTGGACGTGGCGCTGGTGTTCCGCTTCGGCGTCGACCGCGCGGGCCGCTGAGAACCTGTGAACGAATCCCACACACCCGCTCGTCCCGCCAAAACGCGCCCGCTCTGCGTTGCAAATGCTCGCCGTAGCCCGAGCTACGTCTGCGCTTTGCGCCTTGATCGGACACGTTTTGGCGCGCCGCTCGGGCGCGCGGGATTCGTTCACAGGTTCTGAGCCGCCCAGGCGCATGAAATTCACCGAATACCTGGCGTGCGACGCCACCCAACTGGCCGCGCTCGTCGCACGGCGAGAGGTCAGCGCCGCCGAATTGCTGGACATCGCCATCGCGCAGGGCGCACGTACCCACGCGCGCATCAACGCGATCTGCCGCCCGATGGAGGCCGAGGCGCGCGCCCAGCTGGCCGGGCCGCCGCTCACCGGCCCGTTCGCGGGCGTGCCTTTCCTGCTCAAGGACGGCGTGCAGGACGTCGCCGGCGTGCCCACGGGCTACGGCAGCGCCGGCATGCAACGCCTCGTGCCCACGGACAGCGCGCACGTCGTGCGGCGCTACCGCGACGCCGGCCTGGTGGTGTTCGGCAAGACCAACCTGCCGGAGTTCGCGCTGAAGGCCGTGACCGACTCGCTCGCCAACGGCCGCACCAACAATCCGTGGAACGTCGAGCACGTGCCGGGCGGATCGAGCGGCGGCGCCGCGGCGGCGATCGCCTCGGGCATCGTGCCCATGGCCGCGGCCGCGGACGGGGGCGGCTCGATCCGCATCCCCGCGGCCTGCTGCGGCCTCTTCGGCCTGCGCCCGTCGCGCGGTCGCGTCTCGTGCGGCCCGGGCATGGGCGAGGCCTGGTTCGGCGCGTCCAGCGAAGGCGTGATCTCGCGCAGCGTGCGCGACACCGCCCGCGCGCTCGACGCGATCGCGGGCGCGGAGCCCGGCGACGCCTACGCGATCGCCCCGCCCGCGCAACCCTGGGCCGACGCGATGCGGCAAGCGCCGGGACGCCTGCGCGTCGGCTTCACCACGGCCTCGCCGCTGGGCACGCCGGTGCACCCCGAAGCCGTGGCGGCCGTTCGCGATGCGGTGACGCTGCTCGCCTCGCTGGGCCACGAGGTGGAGGAGGCGGCGCCCTCCATCGACGGCGCGCTGCTGGCGAAGAACTACCTGCACATCTACTTCGGCCAGGTGCCCGCCGCGATGGCGCGCGCCTATGCGGTGGGCGCGAAGCGCGGCGAGTTCGAGCTGATGACCCGCATCCTCGAGACGCTGGGCAAGGCCACGTCGGCGTCCACGCTCACCGCCCACCTCGCGCAGTGGAACCAGCACGCCCGCGCGCTGGCCGCGTTTCACCAGCGCCACGACCTGCTGCTGACGCCCACCCTCGCGCACCCGCCCGTGCGCCACGGCGCGGGCGACCCGCCCAAGGCGCAGCAGGCCGTGCTGGACGTGCTCGATCGCACGGGCCTGCTGGGCCTGCTCGCGCGCAGCGGGCTGCTGGCGGCTACCGTCGACAAGATCGCCGCCGACAGCCTGCAATACGTGCCCTTCACCCAGCTCGCCAACCTCACCGGCACGCCGGCGATGAGCGTGCCGCTGCACTGGACGGCCGACGGCCTGCCGCTGGGCGTGCAGTTCGTGGCGCCGTTCGGGCGCGAGGACCGGCTGCTGCAGCTGGCGGCGCAGCTGGAGCAGGCGCGGCCGTGGTTCGGGCGGCTGCCCGGGTGGGTCGCGCTGGCCTGAGACGAGCGAGGAATCGCGGCGCGGCGGCACCGCGGACGCGGCCATGAAAGGCCCGCCGCCGGCTCATCGGCAACAAAAAGGCCCCGAGGAGTGATCCGCAGGGCCTTTGACTTTCACCGAGCCGGCATCGCCGATCAGAACGGAATGTCGTCGTCCATGTCGTCGAAGCCCGTGGAGGCCTTCGGCGCGGGGCGCGGCGAAGGCGCCGGGGCCGGGCGGGCGGCGGGACGGGTGTTGCGATCCTCGTTGCCGTCGACGCCGTCGCGCGGGGCGAGGTAGCGGCCGCCGCTGCCACCGCCGCCCTCCTCGCCGCCGGAATCGCGGCCGCCCAGCATCTGCATCTGTTCGGCGACGATGTCGACCGTGTTGCGCTCGATGCCGTCCTTGTCGGTGTACTTGCCGTACTTCAGGCGCCCCTCGATGTAGACCGGCTTGCCCTTCTTCAGGTACTCGCCGGCGATCTCGGCCAAGCGGTCGTAGAAGGTGACGCGATGCCACTGGGTGTCTTCGATGCTTTCGCCGCTGGCCTTGTCCTTGCGGCGGCTGGACGTGGCCACCGAGACGTTGCAGATGGCGGTGCCGCTGGGCGTGTAGCGAACTTCCGGGTCGCGCCCGCAGTTGCCGATGAGGATGACCTTGTTGACTGACGCCATGTGCGTGCTCCAGGAAATGTGGGGGACGGCTCCCCCGTGGCCGGCCGCCAGGGTGGCGGCTACTGTGAGCCTCGATTATGCCAAGGCGACCGCGGCGGAGGCCCGCGCCGATGCGCAGGTTTCCCCCCGAAAGGCGCGCAGAACGTGTTTCAGGGCTCGCCGTCCCAGTAGTCGAGGTCGGTGTCGAGCCGGCTCATCCGCGCGAAGCCGAAATCGTTGCCGGCCACGCGCGCGTTCGTCAGCACCTTGTTGGAATCCGGGTACTCCACCACCTCCGGCACGTCCTTGGTGGAGATCGACAGGTACTTCAGCGGCGCGTCCGACGTGTTGATCATCTGGTGCGGGTATTCCGGCCCGGGCGGCACGAAGACGATGTCGCCCGCCTTGACCGGCAGCATCTCGCCGGCCACGCGCATCGTGCCGTGGCCTTCCAGCACGATGAACATCTCCTCCTGCGCGTGATGCAGGTGGTAGGGGCAGCCGCGCTTGCCCGGTTCCAGCACGTCGATGCTGGCGCCCAGCTTGAGCGCGGCGGTGCCGCGCGCCAGGCGGGCGCCCATGCCGTCGTACAGCGGCTCGCGCACGTCGCGCGTGAGCGGCACCTCGTTGAAGTTGCGGATGAGCTTGGCTCGGAGTTCTTCGGCTTTGTCGGTCATGGCGTTCCCGTTTCGAGTTGCGTTCGGGTTCAGGGTCGTGCAAGCCATTCTGCGACACACACCTTTACCCTGCCTCGCGGCGATCCCTATCAACCGATCGCCGTGATCGGCCGTTGATCTGCAAAGAGGCCCCGCCCCATCACATGAAAACACATCCATCCGTCCTGCGCACGCGAACGTTCGCCGGCGCCACCGCGGGCGCGCTGGCGGCGGCCGCGCTGGTCGGCTGCGGCACGCCGCCGGCCCCGACGAACGCGGCCGCGCCCGTGCTGGGGCCGGCGCCGGTGATCGTGCGCGCCGACGTCCACCAGGAGGCCGACGCCATGCGGGTGAGCACGCTCGACGCCCAGCGCATCGACCGCGCCACGTTCGGCGTCGACGCGCTCTCGCTGCAGCAGGTGGGCCGCCTGGGCTGGGCGCGCTGGGTCGACGAGCAACTGCACCCGAAGCCGTTCACGCTGCCCGAGTCCGTCAACGACCGCATCGCCCAGATGAAGATCGTGCGCGAGCCGCTGGTGGCGCGCCTGCGCGAGGACGTGACGGCGAAGAAGTCGGCCGACACCGTGGCCGACGACGAGCAGAAGAAGACCGCGCAGCAGGCCTACCAGAAGGGCCTGAACGTGCAGGCGGACGAGGCCGCGCAACGCTGGCTGCTGCTCGCCGCCAATTCGCCCAACCAGGTGCAGGAGCGCCTCGTGTGGTTCTGGGTGAACCACTTCAGCATCGCGCAGGGCAAGGCCAACCTGCGGCTGTTCGCGGGTGACTACGAGGCGACCCTGCGTGCGCACGCGCTCGGCAAGTTCCGCGACCTGCTCGAGGCCTCGGCCATGCACCCGGCCATGCTGCGCTACCTCGACAACGAGCGCAACGCCGCCGGCCAGATCAACGAGAACTACGCCCGCGAGCTGATGGAGCTGCACACGCTGGGGGTGGACGGCGGCTACTCGCAGGCGGACGTGCAGGAGATGGCGCGCGTGCTCACCGGGCTGGGCATCCGCATCGAGGCCGGCGACGCCAAGGTCAAGCCGCAGCTGCAGGCGCAGTACCTGCACACGGGCGCGCTCGAATTCAACCCGAACCGCCACGACCAGGGCACCAAGCTCGTCCAGGGCCAGCAGGTGCCGTCGGCCGGCATCGCCGAGGTGCACCTGATCCTCGACCGCCTGTCGCGCAACCCGGCCACCGCGCGCCACGTGAGCGCGCAGCTGGCGCAGTACTTCGTGGCCGACGCGCCGCCGCCGGCGCTGGTCGACCGCATGGCCAGGCGCTGGCTGGCCACCGACGGCGACATCGCCGAGGTGATGAAGGTGCTGCTCACCTCGCCCGAGTACGACGCGTCGCTGGGCCAGCACTTCAAGGATCCGTGGGAATACGTGGTGTCGGCCACGCGCCTGGCCTACGACGGCAACGTGGTGGTCAATCCGGGCCCGATGCTCAACGCGATCCGCCAGCTCGGCGAGCCGCCCTTCGGCCGCGAGACGCCCGACGGCTGGTCCATGCGCGAGGCCGCGTGGGCCAGCCCGGGCCAGATGACCGCGCGCTTCGACGTCGCCAAGAACCTGGTGGGCGGCAACGGCAATGGCAACGGCGGGCTGTTCCGCGTGGACGGCCTGACGCCGCCGGCGCCGCTGCCCAAGGCGCGGGTCGAGAGCCCGGCGTGGCTGCGCACGCAGGCGCCGCGCGAATCCGAGGCCACGCGCCAGGCCTTGTTCGAGACGCTGCAGGCCCATCCGGGCGACTGGGCGTGGGTGGCCGTCGTGTCGCCCGAATTCATGCGCAACTGATCCGGGGGACGCACCATGCAACGACGCCACTTCCTGCACGCCGGCGCGGCCGCGGCCCTCGCCGGCGGCCTGTCGCTGAACGCCACGCGCACCTGGGCCGCGCCCGCGGGCTCGACGCTGGACACCCGCCTGCTGGTGGTCTTCCTGCGCGGCGCCTACGACGCCTGCAACGTGCTGGTGCCGCAGACCTCGTTCTACGCCGAGTCGCGCCCCAACATCGCGATCGCGCGCCCCGGCGCCGCCAAGGACGCGGCGCTCGCGTTCGACGCCGACTGGGCGTTGATGCCGGCGCTGCAGTCCACGCTGTATCCGCGCATCCAGGCCGGCGAGGTGGCGTTCATCCCGTTCGCCGGCATCGACGACCTCACGCGCAGCCACTTCGAGACGCAGGATCGCGTGGAGCTGGGCCTGCCGCTGCCCGGCGAGCACGTCGATCCCGCCGCGCCGCGCGCCGACACCACGCAGGGCTTCCTGAACCGCCTCGCGCAGGAGCTGGGCACGCGGCTCGATTCCGACCAGCGGGTGATGGCCTTCACCGACCGCCTGCCCATGGTGCTGCAGGGCCGTCGCATGGTCACCAACACGAGCCTGGGCCGCACCGGCAAGCCCGCCACCGACGCGCGCCAGGCCGCGCTGCTGCAGAAGATGTACGCGGGCACGACGCTCGAGCGCGGCGTCAGCGAGGGCCTGGACACGCAGAAGCAGGTGGCCATGGAGATGGCCGCCGAGATGCAGGAGGCCAGCCGCAACGCGATCACGCCAAAGGGCTTCGACCTGGAGGCCACGCGCATCGCCCGCCTGATGCGCGACCAGGTGCGCGTGGGCTTCGTCGACGTCGGCGGCTGGGACACCCACGTCGGTCAGGGCGGCGCCACCGGCGCGCTGGCCGGCCGCATCACCGACCTGAGCCGCGGCCTGGACACCTTCGCGCGCGAGATGGGCCCGGCGTGGAAGGACACGGTGGTCGTGGTGATCAGCGAGTTCGGCCGCACGTTCAAGGAGAACGGCAACCGCGGCACCGACCACGGCCACGGCACCGCCTACTGGGTGCTGGGCGGCGGCGTGAAGGGCGGCGTGCACGGCGAGCAGGTGGCGCTCACCGGACCGGCCGCGCTCAACCAGGGCCGCGACTGGCCGGTGCTCAACGAGTACCGCGCGGTGTTCGGCGGGCTGTTCCAGCGGATGTACGGGCTGGACGCGGCGCAGCTGCAGCGGGTGTTCCCGGGCGCGCAGCCGCGCGACCTGCGGCTGGTCTGACCCGGTCATTCCGCGCGCAGTCGCGGAATCCACGCCTGGGCCAGCGGGGATCCTGCGACTTCGCGCAGGATGACCGCACCGCGAGGAATCCGGCCTTTCGCGCCGGCCGTCTTCACACGTCCCGGGTACCATGGAGGCCTTGCTTCCGGCCCTTTCCGTGTCTGATTTCGACTACGACTACGACTTCGATTCCCTGCCCACCACGCGTCCCGCGGGGCCGGAGGCCAACGAGGCCGTGCGCGTGGCCGCCGACCCCGCCCGCCGCCGCGGCGCGAAGGACGCCGACCTCCACGGCATCCTGCAGCAGGTCTTCGGCTACAGCGCGTTTCGCGGCGAACAGCAGGAGATCATCCAGTCGGTGACCACGGGCGACGACGCCCTCGTCCTGATGCCCACCGGCGGCGGCAAGAGCCTGTGCTACCAGGTGCCCGCCATCGCGCGCCATCGCGCGGGCCTGGGCGTCACGCTGGTCATCAGCCCGCTCATCGCGCTGATGCACGACCAGGTGGGCGCGCTGGAAGAGCTGGGCGTGCACGCGGCCTTCCTCAATTCCTCGCTCACCGGCGAGGAGGCGCAGCGCATCGAGCGCGAGATGATGAGCGGCCGCCTGGTGCTGCTGTACGCGGCGCCCGAACGCGTCACCAACCCGCGCTTCATGGCCATGCTCACGTCGCTCGACGAGCGCGGCCTGCTGAGCCTGGTGGCCATCGACGAGGCGCACTGCGTCAGCCAGTGGGGCCACGACTTCCGCGAAGACTACCTGCAGCTCGCGCAGCTGCACGAACGCTTCCCCAACGTGCCGCGCGTGGCGCTCACCGCCACCGCCGACGACCACACGCGCGCCGACATGCGCGAGCGTCTCGCGCTCACCGGCGCGCGCGAGTTCATCTCCAGCTTCGACCGGCCCAACATCCGCTACACCATCGTCGAGAAGGACGAGGCGAAGAAGCAGCTGCTGCGCTTCCTGCGCGACGAGCACGAGGGCGACGCCGGCATCGTCTACTGCCAGAGCCGCAAGAAGGTGGAAGAGACCGCCGCGTGGCTCACGTCCGAAGGCATCCCGGCGCTGCCGTACCACGCGGGGCTGGACGCCGACGTGCGCCGGCGCCACCAGGACAGGTTCCTGCGCGAGGACGGCCTGGTGATGGCCGCCACCATCGCGTTCGGCATGGGCATCGACAAGCCCGACGTGCGCTTCGTGGCCCACCTGGATCTCCCGAAGAACATCGAGGGCTACTACCAGGAGACGGGCCGCGCCGGCCGCGACGGCGAGGCCGCCGACGCCTGGATGGCCTACGGCCTGGCCGACGTCGTCAACCAGCGCCGCATGATCGACGAGAGCCCGGCCGGCGACGAGTTCAAGAAGCAGCAGCGCGCCAAGCTCGACGCGCTGCTCACGCTGGCCGAGGCGCACGACTGCCGCCGCGTGCGGCTGCTGGCGTATTTCGGCGAGCAGAGCACGGCCTGCGGCAACTGCGACAACTGCCTCAACCCGCCGGCCACCTGGGACGCCACCGAGGCGGCGCGCATGGCGCTGTCCACCGTCTACCGCTTCCGCCAGCACTCGGGCCTGTCGTTCGGCGCCGGCCACCTCATCGACGTGCTGCGCGGCAAGGTCACCGACAAGACCGCGCAGCACGGGCACGGCACGCTGTCCACCTTCGGCATCGGCGCGAAGTGGTCGGAGCAGCAATGGCGCGGCGTCATTCGCCAGCTGCTGTCGCTGGGACACCTGCGGTCCGAGGGCGAGTTCAACACGCTGGTGCTCACCGACAGTGCGCGCGCCGTGCTCAAGGGCGAGGTGCCGGTCACGCTGCGCGAGCACCGCGAGACGCCCAAGGGCTCGGGCCGTACGCGGCGTTCCAGCGGCGGTTCCACGGCACGCAGCACGTCGGCTCCGATCAAGCTCGACGCCGACGGCGACCAGCGCTTCGCGGCCCTGCGCGCCTGGCGCTCCGAGGTGGCCCGCGAGCACAACCTGCCGGCCTACATCGTCTTCAACGACGCCACGCTGGCGCAGATGGCCCAGCAGGCGCCGTCCACGCTGGACGAACTCGCCGGCATCAGCGGCGTCGGCGCGAAGAAGCTCGAAGCCTACGGGCGTGAAATCCTGAGGGTGCTCGGCGCTTGAGTCCGCATCCTCGCGCGAGCGCCTTCGCGCGCTTCGTCCCGCTGCTGTTCGTGGTGTTGTGGAGCACCGGCTTCATCGGCGCCAAGCTGGGGCTGCCCGATTGCGAACCGCTCACGCTGCTGAGCCTGCGCTACGGCGCGGTACTGGGGGTGATGGGCGCGGTGGCGCTGGCCACGCGCGCGCCGTGGCCGGCCGCGCCGGCGCAGTGGCTGCACATCGGCGTGTCCGGCCTGCTGGTGCACGCCGTCTACCTCGGCGGCGTGTTCACGGCCATCCGCCTGGGCCTGCCGGCGGGCGTCACGGCGCTGGTGGTGGGCCTGCAGCCGGTGCTCACGGCGCTCGGCGCCGGCCTGTTCCTGCGCGAACGCGTGCGTCCCGCGCAATGGGCCGGGCTGGCGCTGGGCCTGGCCGGCGTGGTCCTGGTGGTGGCGCACAAGGTGGCCGGAAGCGGCGGCCCCGCGGCGGCGGCCCTGCTGGTGCCGGCGGTGCTCGCGCTGGTGGGCATCACCGCCGGCACGCTGTACCAGAAGCGCTTCTGCCCCACGTTCGACCTGCGCAGCGGCTCGGTGATCCAGTTCCTGCCCTGCCTCGCCGTCACCGCGCTGGCGGCCTGGCGCACCGAGACGATGGTCGTGCACTGGACGCCGGCCTTCGCGTTCGCGCTGGCCTGG
>Ga0210384_10000760_pt1 | contig 47886 bp, 42 predicted proteins | sample IncBWH2MmetaG_FD_160574 | JGI IMG/M metagenome (GOLD analysis project Ga0210384, IMG submission 160574) | Forest soil microbial communities from Barre Woods Harvard Forest LTER site, Petersham, Massachusetts, United States - Inc-BW-H-2-M | ecosystem: Environmental > Terrestrial > Soil >... | reverse complement strand
ACAAGGATATCAAGACGCGCGAAGACGCGCTGAAAGAACTCTACAAGAAGCTGCGCCCCGGCGAGCCCGAGAACCCCGACAACGCAGAAACGCTGTTGCGCAACACCTTCTTTGATGAGAAGCGCTACGATCTCGCCGCCGTCGGCCGTTACAAACTCAGCCGCAAGCTTGCGCTGCAATTCGCCAAGATGAACGTCGAGGCGCCGCAGATCGAAGACATCAAGGACGCTCACGGCAAGGTGAAGTCCAAGGCCGTGCGCTGCCTGACGCGCGACGACTTGATCGCAGTCGTGCGCCAACTCGTCGAAGTGGTCAACGGCACGCAGTCCATCGATGACATCGATCACCTCGGCAACCGCCGCATCCGTTCAGTGGGAGAACTGCTGCAGAACCAGTTCCGCGTCGGTCTGCTCCGCTTGGAGCGCGTGGTGCGCGAGCGCATGACCGTGCAAGATCTCGAGACGGTCACGCCGCAGGTGCTGATCAATATCCGGCCGGTCGTCGCCGCCATCAAAGAGTTCTTCGGTTCGAGCCAGCTCTCGCAGTTCATGGACCAGACGAACTCGCTGGCGGAACTGACGCACAAGCGGCGCTTGTCAGCGCTCGGGCCGGGCGGCCTGTCGCGCGAACGCGCGGGCTTCGAAGTCCGCGACGTCCACCACAGCCACTACGGCCGCATCTGCCCGATCGAGACACCGGAAGGTCCGAACATCGGCCTCATCGGATCGCTCGCGACGTACGGCCGCGTGAATCGGTATGGCTTTATCGAGACGCCGTACCGCATCGTCCGCAAGGGAATCGTCACCGACGACATCATCTACCTGACGGCGGATGAGGAAGATCAATTCCGCGTCGCTCAAGCCAACTCCGAGATCGACTCGAAGGGCCGGCTGCTGGGCGAGCGCGTGGTCTGCCGCTACGCCGAAGAGTATATAGAAGCAACTCCCGCAGACGTGCACCTCATGGACGTCTCGCCCAAGCAGATCGTCTCGGTGGCCACGGCGCTGATCCCATTCTTGGAGCACGACGACGCGAACCGCGCGCTCATGGGCGCGAACATGCAGCGTCAGGCCGTGCCGCTCTTGCGTCCGCAAGCCCCGCTTGTCGGCACCGGCATGGAATACCGCGCGGCGAAAGATTCGGGCGGCGTTGTCGTCGCCGAGGAATCCGGCAAGGTCGTCGGCGTCACCGCGGATCGCATCGAGATCGAAAACGCGAAGGGCGTCGTCAAGACGTATCCACTGGTCAAGTACATGCGCTCGAACGCGGGCACGTGCATCAATCAGATGCCGCTCGTCAGCAAAGGCGAGCATGTCAAGCGCGCCGCGATCATCGCCGACGGACCGTCGAGCGACGGCGGCGAGCTTTCGCTCGGCCAGAATGTGCTCGTCGCGTTCATGCCGTGGGAAGGTTACAACTACGAGGACGCGATCCTCATCTCCGAGCGTCTGGTCAAAGACGATCGCTTCACGTCGATCCACATCGAGGAGTACGAGTGCGAAGCGCGCGATACCAAGCTCGGGCCTGAAGAGATCACGCGCGACATCCCCAACGTGGGCGAGGACGCGCTGCAGGATCTGGACGAGCAGGGCATCGTGCGCATCGGCGCCGAGGTGCGCCCCGAAGACATCCTCGTCGGCAAGGTGACGCCGAAGGGCGAGACCGAGCTGACCGCCGAGGAACGGCTGCTGCGCGCGATCTTCGGCGAGAAGTCACGCGAAGTCCGCGACACCAGCCTGAAAGTGCCCCACGGCGAAAAAGGCAAGGTCATCGACGTCAAGGTCTTCAAGCGCGAGAACGGCGACGAGCTTTCACCCGGCGTCAACGAACTCGTACGCGTCTATGTGGCTCAGAAGCGCAAGATCCTCCAAGGCGACAAGATGGCGGGCCGCCACGGCAACAAAGGCGTGATCGCGAAAGTTCTGCCCGAAGAAGACATGCCGTATCTGCCGGACGGAACTCCGATCGAGATCGTGCTCAATCCGCTTGGCGTGCCGAGCCGCATGAACATCGGCCAGATCATGGAGACGCACTTGGGCTGGGCGGCGAAGCTGCTCGGCTTCCACATCGCCACGCCCGTCTTCGACGGCGCGCGCGAATCGGACATCCGCGAGTGGCTGGAACGCGCGCATCTCGCGCCTTCCGGCAAGACAAAACTGTACGACGGGCGCACGGGCGAATCGTTCAACCGCGACGTGACCGTCGGATACATCTACATGCTCAAACTCGCGCACCTCGTGGACGACAAGATCCACGCGCGCTCGACCGGCCCGTACTCCATGATCACGCAGCAGCCGCTCGGCGGCAAAGCGCAGTTCGGCGGACAGCGCTTCGGCGAGATGGAGGTCTGGGCGCTCGAGGCGTACGGCGCGGCCTACACGCTTCAAGAACTTCTCACGGTCAAATCCGACGACGTCGTCGGCCGCGTGAAGACGTACGAAGCGATCGTCAAGGGCGAGAACGTCCTCGAACCCGGCGTGCCCGAATCGTTCAAGGTCCTCATCAAAGAGCTGCAGGCGCTCGCGCTCGACGTCAAGGTGCTGACGGCATCGCGCGAAGAGATCGAGATCCGGCTCACCGATGAAGATCTGGGCGAGAAGGCGAGCGAGATCGGTCTGCTCATGGGCGATGAGGATCCGAAGCTCGTCGCGCCGGCGCCCACCACCGCGGCATCGCGGCCGCGCAAGGCCGGCTCGGACGGCGACGTGGATGAAGTCGAGAGCGTGGGCGTGAGCACCGCGACCGCCGTTCTCGATCAAGATCCTGACGACGAAGAAGAAGACAGCGAAACTGGTGACGACCAAAGCCCCGAGAGCGTCGGCGACGGCGGCCTCGGTTCGATCGAAGATGTGGAGCCCTAAGCAATAAATGGCAACGATGCTAGACGTCAATAACTTCGATGCGATGCGCATCGGGCTGGCAAGCCCTGAGCAGATCCGCGCGTGGTCGTTCGGCGAAGTCAAAAAGCCGGAGACCATCAACTACCGCACGCTCAAACCCGAGCGCGACGGTCTGTTCTGCGAGAAGATCTTCGGCCCAACCAAAGACTGGGAATGCCACTGCGGCAAGTACAAGCGCATCCGCTTCAAGGGCATGATCTGCGATCGCTGCGGCGTCGAGATCACGCGCGCGAAAGTGCGGCGCGAGCGCATGGGCCATATCGAGCTGGCTACGCCGGTCTCGCATATTTGGTATTTCAAAGGCGTGCCCTCGCGCATCGGCATCCTGCTCGACATGTCGCCGCGCCAGCTCGAGAAGGTCATCTACTTCGCCGCGTACATCGTCATCGATCCCGGCGGAACTCCGCTCGAGCATCGCGAGATCCTGACCGAACAGAAGTACCGCGAGCACCGCGAGAAGTACGGCAGCGCGTTCAAAGCGGGCATGGGCGCGGAGTCGATCCGCGAACTGCTGCGCGAATTGAACCTACGCAAGCTGCAGGCCGAACTGCGCGGCGAATTCGAAGGCACGAGCGGACAGAAGCGAATCAAGGCGGTCAAGCGCCTCGAAGTCGTGGAAGCTTTCATCAATTCGGGCAACAAGCCGGATTGGATGATCATGTCGTGCGTGCCGGTGATCCCGCCCGAACTGCGGCCGATGGTCCAGCTCGACGGCGGCCGCTTCGCCACGTCCGATCTCAACGATCTCTACCGGCGCGTCATCAACCGGAACAACCGCCTGAAGCGGCTGCTCGAGCTTTCCGCGCCCGAGATCATCATCAAGAATGAAAAGCGCATGCTGCAAGAAGCGGTAGACGCGCTGATCGACAACGGCCGCCGGGGCCGTCCGGTGACGGGGCCGAACAACCGGCCGCTGAAATCGCTGTCGGATATTCTCAAAGGCAAGCAAGGCCGCTTCCGTCAGAATCTTCTCGGCAAGCGCGTGGACTACTCAGGCCGTTCGGTCATCGTGGTCGGCCCGAACTTGCGGCTGCATCAGTGCGGCCTTCCGAAAGAGATGGCGCTCGAGCTCTTCAAGCCGTTCGTCATGAAGAAGCTGGTCGATCGCGGTCAAGCGCACAACATCAAGAGCGCGAAGCGCATGGTGGAGCGCGTGCGGCCAGAGGTCTGGGACGTGCTGGATGAGGTCATCAAAGACCATCCGGTTCTGTTGAACCGCGCCCCAACGCTCCACCGCCTGGGCATCCAAGCGTTTGAACCGGTGCTGGTGGAAGGCAAAGCGATCCAGATCCATCCGCTGGTCTGCACGCCGTACAACGCCGACTTCGACGGCGACCAGATGGCCGTCCACTTGCCGCTCTCCGCGGGCGCGCAGGCGGAAGCGCGCATCCTCATGCTCTCCGCGAACAACATCTTGCAGCCGTCGTTCGGCAATCCGGTGTCCATCCCGTCGCAAGACATGGTGCTCGGTCTCTACTACCTGACCATCGATCACGAGATGGCCGGCACGGAGCCCAGCCGCCGCGACGACAACGGCAATCCGGTCGCGCGCTCGTTCTTCTCGGAGAAAGAAGCTCAGATCGCGTACGACTGCCAGGCGATCACGCTGCACGAGCCCATCCGCCTTCGCTGGAAGGGCGGGAGCATCGACACGACCATGGGGCGCCTCATCTTCAATATGGCGCTGCCGGATCACTGGAACCATCCGTTCGTCAACCACACGATCGACAAGAAGGGCTTGACGAAGTTCATCGCCACGCTGTACCGCAAGTACGGCAACGCGGAGACGGCCGGCTTCCTCGACTCGATCAAAACGCTCGGCTTCCGGTTCGCCACGATTTCGGGCACCACGGTCTCCATCGCCGACATCGTGATCCCCGCGAAGAAATACGAGTTGATCGCCAACGCCGACAAAGCGGTCGGCCAGGTCAACGAGTTGTATCGCACGGGTCTGTTGTCCGACGACGAACAGTACACGAAGACGATCGACATCTGGACGCGCACCGGCGAAGAAGTCACGCAGGCGCTGCTCGCAGGTCAGAACCGGCTCAACCCGATTCTGATGATGGCGACGTCGGGCGCGCGCGGATCGATCGCGCAGGTGAAGCAGATCGCCGGCATGCGCGGCCTCATGGCCGACCCGTCGGGTCGCATCTTGAGCATTCCGATCAAGGCTAACCTCAAAGAAGGCCTGACCGTGCTCGAATACTTCATCTCCACGCACGGCGCGCGCAAGGGTCTTGCCGACACCGCGCTGCGCACGGCGGACTCTGGCTATCTGACTCGGCGTCTCGTCGACGTCGCGCAGGACGTCATCGTGCGCGAGGAAGACTGCAAGTCGAAGCGCGGCATCACCGTGCGCGACATCGCCTCCGGCAAAGAGATCATCGAAGGTCTCTTCAACCGCATCAATGGGCGCTTTGCGCTCAAGGACGTCATGGATCCGGCGCACCCGACCAAGCCGATGGTCAAGGCGGGCCAAGAGATCGACGACGAACACGCGCAAGCGATCGTCGACGCGGGCGTCAAGGACGTACAGATCCGTTCCGTGCTGACGTGCGACGCGCCGGTCGGCGTGTGCGCGGTCTGCTACGGACGGAACTTGGCCACGGGCGGCAAGGTCGATATCGGCGAAGCGGTGGGCATCATCGCTGCGCAATCGATCGGCGAACCGGGCACGCAGCTCACGCTGCGCACATTCCATACGGGCGGCGTGGCGTCCGAGGACATCATCACCGGTCTGCCGCGCGTCGAAGAACTGTTCGAAGCGCGCAAGCCCAAGGGCCAGGCGATCATCACGGAAGAGGCGGGCTCCATCCACATCCAAGAGGATAAGGGTATCCGCGAAGTCGTGGTGACCGATGCCGAAGGTGAAGAGCACGTCTACGAGATCCCGTTCAACGTGCATCTCATGGTCCACGACGGCGACAAAGTCGTCGCGGGCGATCAGCTGATCGACGGCTCGGTGAGTCCGCACGACATCCTGCGCCTCAAGGGCGAGACCGCGCTGCAGAACTATCTCGTGCAAGAAGTGCAGAAGGTCTACAAGAGCCAGGGCGTCGACATCAACGATAAGCATATCGAAGTCATCGTGCGCAGCATGCTGCGCAAGAAGAAGGTCACAGAGAGCGGCGGCACGCGGCTCTTGCCGGGCCAGATGCTCGATGCGGACAAGTTCCACGATATCAACGCGCAGGGTGCCACCGAAGGCAAGGAGCCGGCGAAAGCCGACACCGTGCTGCTCGGCGTGACCAAAGCGTCGCTCGCCACCGAATCGTTCTTGTCGGCGGCGTCCTTCCAAGAGACCACACGCGTGCTGACGCAAGCGGCGATCGAAGGCAAGTACGATCCGCTGCTCGGCCTCAAAGAGAACGTCATCATCGGCAAGCTCATCCCCGCGGGTACTGGGATGCCGCGCTATCGCAGCGTGGACGTCTGGGGTAAGGGCGTGCCGCGCCACCGCGAGGTGGACATCTTCGCTGAACTCGATGCGGAGTTCGGCGGCGGTGAGCAGCCCGAACCGCTCGTCGGCGCGACGGCGGTGACGGCCACGACGGACGGTGCGCCGCCTATCATCGATCCAGTGTCCGAGATGGACATGTGATCCGGCCGGGCGGCGGTGCCGCCGCCCGCCGGGTGCTGTTCGATTTCGACCACACACTCGGGCGAGACAATCGGCTCGAGGAGCGCGTTCTCCTCGAGCTCGCCATGCGTTACTGTTTGCGCGTTCCGACCGGGACGGAAATCACGAGTGCACTCGCCGAGTTCCGCAGCGGTGAGATCTCGCTGGACGAGATGGTGGAGGACGCGATCGCTGACTGGGGCGGCGAGCACCGTCGCGCGGTCGCGAAAGAATACCGCGAGCGCTGTCTAGCTCTCGTGCCGTCGTCTGTTGAAGCGACGCCAGGGGCACGCCAGCTTTACGAGCAGTTGGCCGAGCGCGGCGTCGCACACGCCGTACTTTCTAACGGCTGGACGGAGTTGCAGCGAAGCAAAGCGGCTGCGGCGGGTTATCCAGGCCGGGTGATGACCTCGCAAGAGATCGGGTTTTGGAAGCCGGATGCGCGGGCTTTCCATCACGCGTGCGATGCGCTGAGCTTTGAGGTCGCTTCGACGATGTACGTCGGCGATTCGCCGGAGGCGGACGTGGCCGGTTCAAAAGCCGCCGGCCTGATCGCTTGTTGGGCCGATCTCGAAGGACGGTCGTATCCGGGTCAGTTGGTCGCTCCCGATCGCACGATCAAAAAACTGACCGATCTACCGGCTCTACTCGACGAAGGCTGAACTCCGGGCGAGAGCCCCCGCGGAAAATCCGACCCAAAGAAAAGGGAAGCGGCCTGCGAGGCCGCTTCCCCTTGGTCGTAGGTCGGTGTTGTTAAGGTATGCAGATCGCGTTGAAATCGCCGTCGAGAACTGACGCATTACCCTGAGTGTCCGAGACGACGATTCCGAAGTTTGCCCCATTCTGGCCGTTGGGATACGTCCAGACGTCGCTTGCGGTGAACGCGTTGGGAGCCGACTGAGAAACGGTCGCCAGTTGCAGATTCGAACTCACGGCCGTGAAGTTGCCGGTATAGCCGGATTCGATGGCGTTGAAGTTCACTTGATAAGGATTGCCACCGCAGCCCCATTGCGCCGGCGGCACGTCGGGGAAGATCACCGCGATCGTACTGAAGGTGATGACGCAATTCGAGTTTGGCGCAGCCGGGTTGCATGGGCCCGGGCTTGGCGATGTAGACGGGCTCGGCGACGGTGACGGGCTCGCAGACGGTGATGGCGATGGCGACGGGCTTGTAGATGGCGACGGCGACGGCGATGGCGGCGGCGTGGCGATCGGCGTAGCGATCAGCTCGAGCCAGTAGGTCGCCTGCTCCACCGCGATCTCGCCGTTTCCACCGGCGAACGTCAGCGTCTGACCCGATACGGTCGGCGGCACCCACGTGTATTGCGGATTGTTGCTCGTGATCAACAATTCAAGCGTAAACGTGTTCGCCGTCGTGGAAATGCTTGCCGGCAGGGTGAATTGCACCGATGGTTGGTTCGAGAGCATAAGCGCCTGCGTGAAATCCAAACTTTCCCACATCACCACGACGCTATTCGCTGCAAGTGGACCGGCCTTTCCGGCATCCATCGGCCTGCGCGAAAGGTCGGCCGGAGCCGGCGCACCTGAAGGCTGCGTCGTATACGTCGTCAAGGTGACTTGCGTTCCAGCGGGGGCGTTATTAGGTGGAACCGTTAGCTGTCCGCTGAACCCGGCGTGCTGCGGGAAGACGAGAGGCTGTCCGGCCGCGGGCAGCGCTTCGGTGACCGACGCCGGGGTCGAGGTGGCCTTCGGCCCCGGCGTCGTACTGCTGCTGCCGCCGCACGCCGTGAGGGATGTTAACGCCCATGCGACGCAGCAAAACGCGATAAGGGGCAAAGGTTTTCGGACAAAAGCAAACATGGAGCATCTCCTTCGCTGGCCGCGCGAATGCAGCGGCCGGGCCGCCTGAAGGTAGTACTCCTGTATCCTAAGAGCTTTGCCAGACGTGCAGTATCGGGGGAAACCCTACCATCGCGGGTTTACGAAGCAGTTTCGTCTAACCGAGAGATTGCTTCGCGCGGCTTACCGTAATCGGGCAAGCGCCGTGCGCGCTTCGGTGTCACCGGGGTCGAGCGCGAGCGCTTGATGCAGAGCCGCTTTCGCGTCAGTCGTGCGGCCTTGCCGTGATCGCGCGAAACCGAGACCGGCGTACCCGGCCGCGTCCTTGGGTGCGAGCCGAGTGGATTCCATAAAAAGTGCCGCCGCAGTTTCCAATTCGCCTGAGCGGAGTGCGCAGTAACCAAGCCCTTCGAAAGCGCCGGGCTGCGAGCTGTCGGTCTTTACGATGGCGGCAAACTGGGCGCGCGCCAATGCGATCTGATCGAGCCGATACGACGTCCACGCCGCCAGCAGTCGCGCCGGAATAGTCGGCGACTTGATGCCGGCGAGCGCCTTGCGATCGAGCAGATAGCGGCCGGCGTCGTAGTCCGCTTGCGCTTCGTCGAGAAGCCGCGCATCGGCGCTGCGCACGCCGCTTCTCAGGAGATAGGGCGCCGACGGCGTCCCCTCTTTGGTGAGCAGCGCCGCGACGGTGCGGACGCGGTGCATGCCGAGATAGCAGTGGAGGTAGACCCTGCCTCTCGATCGCACGATGAATTCCGCGGCGAGATGCGCCTGGCGGTCGTAGTCGGTGCCGGCGTGCGTGCCGAAGATGCTCTCCATCGGAAAGTTGACGAATGCGATGCCGACTTTTGCGGCATTGACGCGCTCTTGCTCGAGCAGCATCGCCTCGTAGGGGAGGTCGGCATCGAGCAGACTGACATCGGTCTCGACCCCGTTCGATCGAAGAACGGCGAAATCGTCGGCGGACGGATACGGCCCGGTCACGACTCGGGTATCGAGATCGGTGATCTTAGCCCGGAAAAGCCCGGTCAGCGAGTTCTGGGGGTTGACCAGAAGCCACACGCCCGAGCAGACCACGATCACGAGGAGCGCGAGCGGCCAACCAGAGACTCCCGAAGTGCGAGTTGACGAAGCGGTCACCTCCTTGATATCGGCTACCAGCCAAGCGGCGATTAGCCGATCGGGTAGAGGGTATAGGGTCGGCACCGGCGCGAGTGCAGTGGCATCACGCCATGATAGATACACGCGCTACACGAACGGCATTCCTCATGGAAAGACTTGAGGATGAGGCCGGCGGACTGGGGCTCCTCCTTATCGGTGGGGTTATCGCAATCATCGCTTGGATGGCGGGATGGGGGCTCGTGACCTTAGTAGCATCAGCGATTGCCGCGATCGGGGCGTACTTTGCATTCGATCGCCATAGAAAATCACGGCTAGGCTTATAGATCGTCCCAGGATTCAAATTGACCCACTACCCGCCCTAGGAATTGCTTGACGTCCCGCGTTCGGTTTTGATAGAATACGAAGGTTCGGCTGGTGCCAGAAGGTGCCGGCGGTTCTTCAGTACGCGCCGCCTTCGAATACCCATGCGGCAGCGAGAAATCCCCGGAGGCGTTTCCACCACCGCGCGAGGCGGGATCCCCCCAGGGAGAGGCAGCGGCCGGCCGCCGGTGTCTCCTTTCTTTTGTGAACGCGCTTCTCTGCGAGGTCAGTCGTTGCCGACAATCAGTCAGCTCGTGCGCAAAGGCCGCGAGAAGCTCCGCAAAAAGTCGAAATCGCCGGCGTTTCACGTGGCGCTGACGGGCGCGAAGCCGGGTCATCCCGACCTACCGCAGCGCACCAAGACGATTAAGCAAGGAAACCCGCTCCGGCGCGGCGTCTGTACCCAAGTCAAGACGATCACGCCGAAAAAGCCGAACTCGGCGCTGCGCAAAGTCGCCCGCGTTCGCCTGACCAACGGCATCGAAGTCACCGCCTACATCCCCGGAATCGGGCACAACCTACAAGAGCACTCGGTCGTGCTGATCCGCGGTGGCCGCGTGAAAGATCTGCCCGGCATCCGCTACCACATCATCCGCGGCACACTCGACACGCAGGGCGTGCAGAACCGCAAACAGAGCCGATCGAAGTACGGCGCCAAACGACCTAAGTAGTCAGAATCTATTTTGTAGTAGGGCAAGCATCGCTTGCCCATATATAAGGAAGATATGCCGCGAAAAGGACCGGTCCCCAAGCGTCAAGTGCTGCCTGATCCGCGCTTCAACTCGCGGACCGTCGCACGCTTCATCAACAAGGTGATGCTCGCCGGCAAGAAGAGCATCGCCGAGCGGATCACCTATGGAGCGCTCACGATCATCGGGGAGAAGACCGGCAAAGATCCCATGGACGTGTTCACGCAGGCGATGAACAACGCCATGCCGCTTGTCGAAGTCCGGCCGCGCCGCGTCGGCGGCGCAACCTATCAAGTGCCGATGGAAGTGCGCCCGGATCGGCGCCAGGCGATGGGCATGCGCTGGCTCATCGGCTTCGCGCGCAAACGCCCAGGTAAGACGATGGAAGACCGCCTCGCAGCCGAGCTGCTCGACGCTGCCAACAACCAAGGCGCATCGGTCAAGAAGCGCGAGGACACGCACCGCATGGCCGAAGCCAACAAGGCTTTCGCGCATTATCGCTGGTGATCGGCCAGCTCACTCCCGCAGGCGAGCGTAAGCCCGCCGCGTCCAAGGATCACGTACAGGGGAAAGTGCCTAGACAGTACACGCTCGCAAACACACGCAACATCGGCATCGCCGCCCACATCGACGCGGGCAAGACGACGACGACCGAGCGTATTCTCTTTTACACCGGCCGCACGCACAAGCTCGGCGAAGTCCATGAAGGCGCGGCCACGATGGACTGGATGGAGCAAGAGCAAGAGCGCGGCATCACGATCACATCCGCCGCGACGACCTGCATTTGGCGCGACACGCGCGTCAACATTATTGATACGCCCGGCCACGTGGATTTTACCGTCGAAGTGGAACGCTCGATGCGCGTGCTCGACGGCCTCGTCGCGCTCTTCGACTCGGTGGCCGCCGTTCAGCCGCAGAGCGAGACCGTATGGCGCCAGGCGAACAAGTATAAAGTCCCCCGCATCATCTTCATCAATAAGATGGACCGCACCGGCGCCGACTTCTACAACGCCGTTTCGAAGATCCGCGAGCGCCTCGGCGCGCGCGCCATGCCGGTCCAGCTGCCGATCGGTGAAGAAGATCAGTTCAAAGGGTTTGTCGATCTGCTCACGGGCAGAGCGACGATCTACACCGACGACCTGGGTAAGACTTTCGAAGAGACGGATGCCCCGGCCGAAATGCACGACCTGATCCACAAGTGGCGCGCCGAACTCATCGAAGCGGTCGCCGAGACCGACGAGCATCTCACCGAGAAGTTCGTCGAGGGTCACGAGATCAGCGGCGACGAGATCCGCAAGGCGCTGCGCACCGCGACCATCGCCGCCAAAGTACTTCCCGTGCTCTGCGGTTCCGCGTTCAAGAACAAAGGCGTGCAGGCGCTGCTCGACGCCATCGTCGACTACCTGCCTTCGCCTGTCGACCTTCCCGACGTGTCGGGCATCGATCCTGACCATCCGGACAACGTGCTCACGCGCAAGGCGTCCGATGAAGAACCGTTCTCCGCGCTCGCGTTCAAGATCGCGACGGACCCGTTCGTCGGTAAGCTGACGTTCTTCCGCACGTATTCCGGCACGTTGAAGGCCGGATCGTACGTCTACAACTCAACCAAAGGCCAGCGCGAGCGGATCGGGCGGATCCTGCGCATGCACGCGAACCACCGCGAAGATGTCGAGGGAGTCGAGGCCGGCGACATCGCGGCGGCCGTGGGCTTGAAGAACACCACCACCGGCGACACGCTCTGCGACGAGAAAAAGCCCATCGTCCTCGAGAATATCAAGTTCCCGGATCCGGTGATCAGCCAGGCGATCGAGCCTAAAACGAAGGTCGATCAGGAACGGCTCGGACAGAGCTTGCAGAAGTTGGCAGAAGAAGATCCCACATTCCGCATGTTCACGGATGAAGAGACCGGCCAGACCATCATCTCCGGCATGGGCGAGCTGCACCTCGAGATCATCGTGGACCGCCTCTTGCGCGAATTCAAAGTCGGCGCGAACGTCGGCAAGCCGCAAGTCGCGTACAAAGAAGCCGTCACGAAGACCGTCGAAAAGCACGGCCGCTACGTCCGCCAGACCGGCGGCAAAGGTCAGTTCGGCGACTGCTGGATCCGCGTCGAACCGCTTCCGCCTGGATCGGGCGTCGTGTTCGACGACAAAGTCAAAGGCGGCGCTATCCCGAGAGAGTTCATCGGCGCGGTCGAATCCGGCGTGCGCGAAGCGGCGCTTGCAGGCGTGCTCGCGGGCTATCCGGTCCTCGACTTCAAAGCCACGGTGTTCGACGGTTCGTATCACGAAGTCGACTCGAATGAGATGGCGTTCAAGATCGCGGGCTCGATGGCGTTCAAAGAAGCGAACCGTTCGGCGGGTCCGATCATCAAAGAGCCGATCATGGCCGTGGAAGTCGTGACGCCGGATCAGTTCTTAGGCGACGTCATCGGCGACCTGAACGCGCGGCGCGGGCACGTGCTCCACATGGAGCCGGAATCGCAGGGCATCCAGAAGGTCAACGCCACCGTGCCGTTGTCGGAGATGTTCGGCTACTCAACGGATCTGCGCAGCCGGTCTCAAGGCCGGGCGAGCTACACGATGGAGTTCTCGCACTACGCGCAAGTGCCCAAGAGCATCGAAGAAGAGATCGTCGCGAAGACCACGGGCAAGTAGATGTACACGAAACAGTCGCGCCTGTCGCAGTCCGGTAATGGAGTGAGCAATGGCTAAGCAGAAGTTCGAGCGTTCGAAGCCGCACGTGAACATCGGCACGATCGGTCACGTGGACCACGGCAAGACGACGCTGACGGCGGCGATCACCAAGGTGCTTGCGGCGTCAGGTACGGGCACCAAAGCCCTGATCGTGGATCAGATCGATAACGCGCCTGAGGAGAAAGAGCGCGGTATCACGATCTCGCTGTACCATGCCGAGTACGAGACCAAGAACCGGCACTATAGCCACGTGGACGCTCCCGGCCACGCAGACTACATCAAGAACATGATCACGGGTGCAGCGCAGATGGACGGCGCGATTCTGGTCGTGTCGGCCGCCGACGGCCCGATGCCGCAGACGCGCGAGCACATCTTGCTTGCGCGCCAGGTTGGCGTGCCGTACCTGGTGGTGTTCTTGAACAAAGTGGACATGGTGGACGACCCGGAGCTGATCGACCTAGTCGAGATGGAAGTGCGCGAACTGTTGACGCGCTACAAGTTCCCCGGCGAGGAGATCCCGGTGATCCGGGGTTCAGCGCTCAAGGCGTTGGAAGAGACCACGGTCGGCGAGTGGGGCAATAAGATCCTGGAGCTGATGGCCGCAGTGGACAAGTATATCCCGGTGCCAGAACGCGACGTGGATAAGCCGTACCTGATGCCGGTGGAAGACGTCTTCACGATCACGGGCCGCGGTACGGTCGCCACAGGTCGTATCGAGCGCGGCAAGGTGAAGGTGGGCGACGAAGTCGAGATCGTGGGCTTGATGGACAAGCCGCGTAAGACGGTGGTGACGGGCATCGAGATGTTCCGCAAACTGCTGGACGAGGGCATCGCGGGCGACAACGTGGGCGTGCTGCTGCGCGGCATCGAGCGCACGGACATCGAGCGCGGCCAGGTGCTTGCTAAACCGGGCAGCATCAAACCGCACAAGAAGTTCGAAGCCGAGGTGTACATCTTGAGCAAGGACGAGGGCGGCCGTCACACGCCGTTCTTCTCCAACTACCGTCCGCAGTTCTACTTCCGCACGACCGACGTGACGGGCAGCATCACGCTGCCTGAAGGTGTGGAGATGGTGATGCCGGGCGACAACGTGCGCATGACGGTGGAGCTGATCACGCCGATCGCGTGCGAAGAGGGTCTTCGCTTTGCGATCCGCGAGGGCGGCCGCACGGTGGGCGCCGGCGTCGTCACTAAGGTGATCGAATAGTACCATGGCGAAGAAAGAAAATCGCGTGATCATCACGCTCGCCTGCGGGGACTGCAAGCGCCGCAATTACACGTCGATGAAGAATCGGCAGAACTCGTCTGCGCGTTTGGAGTTAAAGAAGTATTGCAAGTGGTGCCATTGCCACACGGCGCATAAGGAAACTAGGTAGAGCAAGGATAGGGCGGTAGCTCAACTGGTAGAGTCCCGGTCTCCAAAACCGGTTGTTGCAGGTTCGAGTCCTGTCCGCCCTGCACGACTCGCGCGCTCGAATACTGTAGTATCTAAGGAAGAACTTTGAAATCGACCAATGACGGCGACAAAGACAAAGAGAAAGAGAAGCTCGCGGAACGTTCCGCGGACGCGCAGCGCCGTTGGAAAAACGCCCAGGCTGGCGTACGGTCCATCGTCTCGGAGATGAAACGCGTCACCTGGCCGAGTAGAGACGAGTGGGTATCCGCAACGATGTTGACGGTCGGTTTGGTCGTCATCGTCGCGCTCTGGACGTCGCTGATCTCGGCGATTGCCGGCAAGATATTCGGGACGCAGTAAGCGCCATGATCGAAGAAGTCGACGAAACCCAGGCCACCGCGCTTTCCGCGGACGGCGCCGATGCAGCTGCTCCCGTCGATCCCGATCGGAAGTGGTACGTCATCCACACGTACTCCGGTTACGAGAACAAGGTCAAGGCTAACCTTGAGCGCCGCATCAAGTCCATGAATATGCAAGACTTCGTCTATCGCGTGCTCGTGCCGATGGACAAAGAGGTCGAATTCAAAGACGGTAAGCGGCGCGAAGTTGAAAAGAAAGTCTATCCCGGCTACGTGCTCGTCGAGATGAAGATGACGGACGCGTCGTGGTACGTTGTGCGCAACACGCAGGGTGTGACGGGATTCGTCGGCTCGCCGGGCGCCGGCGAGAAGCCGCTGCCGCTCGCGGAGAAAGAAGTCAAGACGATCCTCAAGCAGATGGGCATCGAGACTCCGAAGCTGATGATCGACTTCAAGCGCGGCGATCGCGTCAAAGTCACGTCCGGGCCGTTCTTCGATTTCACCGGCACCGTGGACGAGATCGACGCGCAGAAAGAGCGCCTGCGCGCGCTCATCTCGATCTTCGGCCGCGAGACTCCGGTCGAACTCGAATTCTATCAAGTCGAAAAGGTATAGATCGTGGCAAAGAAGATCATCGCGAAAGTGACGCTCCAGTGCATTGCCGGCAAGGCAACGCCGGCGCCGCCCGTCGGCCCAGCGCTTGGCCAGCACGGCATCAACATCATGGAGTTCTGCAAGACCTACAACGAGCGCACCGCGAGCCAGGCGGGCCAGGTCATACCAGCTGTTATCACCGTTTACGAGGATCGCTCGTTCACGTTCATCCTCAAGACGCCGCCTGCGTCCGAACTCATCAAGAAGGCGGCCGGCATCGAAAAAGGCTCGGGTGAGCCGAATCGCAAGAAGGTCGGCAAACTCACCCTCGATCAGTGCCGCGAGATCGCGAAGGCGAAGATGGCGGATCTCAACGCGAACGACATAGACGCTGCGATGAAGATCATCGCAGGCACAGCGCGGCAGATGGGTGTCGAGGTCGGTTAATTTAGATTTTGTAGGGCGGACCTTTTTGGTCCGGCATGACCGTGGGAGGCTTCGGCCGCTTGCACCACAGGAGAGAGACATGGCGAAACCAGGTAAGAAATATCGCGAGAGCGTGAAGGCGATCGGCTCGGACAAATCCTACGACGCCGCCGCCGCGATCGACCTCGTCAAAGCCACGGCGAAGGCGAAGTTCGACGAGACGGTCGAGCTGCACGTCCGCTTGGGCATCGACTCGAAGAAGAGCGATCAGAACGTGCGCGGCACGGTCGTGCTTCCGCATGGCACCGGCAAGAGCAAAAGCGTGATCGTCTTCGCGAAAGGCGAGAAGGCCAAAGAGGCGACGGAAGCCGGCGCCGACGTCGTGGGCGATCAGGACCTCATCGAACGCATCAAGGGCGGCTGGCTCGAGTTCGACATCGCTGTGGCCACGCCGGACATGATGGGCGCCGTGGGTTCGAGTCTCGGCAAGATCCTCGCACAGCGCATGCCCAATCCGCGCGTCGGCACGGTGACGAACAACATCCGCCAGGCCGTCGCCGAGATCAAGGCCGGTAAGGTGGAGTATCGCGCGGACAAAGCCGCGATCGTGCACGCCATCATCGGCAAGGCATCGTTCTCACGGGAGAATCTGATCGACAACTTCCAAGCGCTGATGGACGCGATCGTGCGCGCCAAACCGGCATCGGCCAAGGGCGTCTACTTGAAGAGCATCAGCGTGGCATCCACGATGGGCCCGGGCGTGCGAGTGGATCCCGCACGGCTGAAGAGCGCGGCGGACGCCGCATGATCCGGCACTAAAGTTTGGTACGGCCGGCGGAAAGCGCTGGCCGGGCAAAGCGCGACTCTAGTCAGGTCGCGCGGGTCGTCCGATGACCGCAGGTCGTGCCCGCCGCAAGGCGAGCCGCTAATTCCAGAGATGGAGCCTGCCGAGGGAGCGACAAGCGAAACGAAATTTCGCGGGCGCTTTCTCGAGCAATCGAGGGGCGCCCGCATCGTTATCGCAAGGAGGTGACTAGAATTTATGCCTACCGCAAAAAAAGATGAAGCCATCGCGGCGCTGCGCGAGAAGATCGGGCAGAGCCAGAGCGTGTTTTTCACCGACTTCCGCGGCCTCACGGTCGGGGAACTCCGCGTTCTGCGCACGAGTCTTCGCAAGGCTCAGGCCAGCTACCAAGTCGTGAAGAACACGCTCTTCGGATTGGCTATCGGGCCAGAAAAACGCGAGCAGCTCACGTCGGTGCTCGCTGGACCGACGGCTGTCGCGTTCACCGGATCTGATCCGGTCGGGCCAGCCAAGGCGCTCACGCAGTTCGCGTCGGACACGAAGAAGCTGACCATCAAAGCAGCCTTCGTGGACGGCGTCTACTTCGACCCGTCGAAGATCGAAGCGCTCTCGAAGGTACCGGCTCGCGAAGAGCTGTTCGCCAAACTCGTCGGCAGCCTGAAGAGTCCGATCTTCGGCATCGTCGCGGTCTTGGGCGGCAACCGAGCCAAGTTGGTCCACGCGCTGCGCGCACTGCACGTCAAGAGATCTGAAGCCCCGGCGGCCTGACCGCTCATCACATTTCGTTTCGAAAGGAAGTTTAGTAGCAATCATGGCGATTCAAGACATCATCGAGAAAATCGACAAACTGACCGTGCTGGAGCTGCACGAACTCGTGAAGACGTTAGAGGACAAGTTCGGCGTCAGCGCAGCGGCTCCGGTCATGATGGCGGCGGCGGGCGGCGCGGCTGCTGCGGGCGCACCCGCAGCGGAAGTGAAGACCGACTTCGACGTCATCCTGACCGCAGCAGGCGAGAAGAAGATCAACGTCATCAAGGTCGTCCGGGAAGTCGTCGCCGGCCTCGGCTTGAAAGAAGCCAAGGATCTGGTCGAGGGCGCTCCCAAGGCGGTCAAGACGGGCGTGACCAAAGACGAAGCCGAGGCCATCAAGACCAAGCTCGAAGCCGAAGGCGCCAAAGTCGAGATCAAATAGCGACTATCTGAAGGGGCGGCTCTGAAGGGGCCGACTTTATGTCGGCCCTCTTTTTATTGCGCCTGCAGGATCAACTTCGCGTCCGATCCGCTGGATGTGGCGAGGCCGGCGGTCGACGTCATCACGTTATTAAAACTAGCGAACCGCGCGGGATCGGCGGCGAAGAACGTCTTGATGCGCTTGATCCGGTCGTCGGTGGATGGATGGTCTTCCACGTACTGCTCGAAGCCTGCGTTTCCGTACAGTTTTTCAAGCTTCTGGAAAAACCACACCATGCCGTACGGATTGTATTTGGCCGTAGAGGAGAGGATCACGCCCTCGTGGTCGGCCTGATACTCCTGTGCGCGCGAGAAGTTCAAGAAGGCATAGTTGCCGAGCAGATTCACCGCGGTGGCGGCGTACGGATTCCTGATGAAGACGTTGAGGATGTTGCCGATGACATTTGCCGTCTGTGCTTGGTGCAGGCGGTTCATGACGTGTCCGAGCACCAGGTGGCCCGTCTCGTGACCGAGGACGTTGGCGAGTTCGTCTTCGTTTTCGGCGTTCTTGAGCAGCGCTTCGTTCACATAGATATTGCCGCCCGGCACGGAGAACGCGTTTGCCTGGGCGCCTTTGACGACGATGAAGTTCATCGTGTACCAGTGCGGCTGGGCGGCGGCGCTGATCCGTTCGCCGATGGTGCGAAGAATGGGATAGTAGCTCGACGTATCGAGTATCTGGTTCTGGCTGCGCAGTTGATTGTAGACTTGCGCGCCGATCTGAAGCTCTTGGGAGTGATCGTCGGCCGCGGCGGGAAGCCTGCCGTCGAGGGCCGCGAGCGCGACGAATACGCCGGCTCCGCAAAGCAGGCAGCGGCGTGAGACGCGGGGGCTGGCGATGGTGTTCATGACGCCTTAGTAACGCAATTTCGTTGGTCCGAGTTTCCGCTGTCGGAAGGGGCCGACTTCATGTCGGCCCACGATTCGTTCGCCCGGGCCGACATAAAGTCGGCCCCTTCAGCATTGCTGACCCTTCAGCATTGCTGACCCTTCAGCATTGCCGGCCCCTTCAGGCTAGTTCTTAGTGCAAGAACGGGACCAGCAGAAGCGAGACGATGTTCAGCACCTTGATCATCGGATTGATCGCCGGACCAGCGGTGTCCTTATAAGGATCGCCGACCGTATCGCCCGTGACCGCGGCCTGATGCGCCAAGCTCTTCTTGCCGCCGTAGTGACCGTCTTCGATGTACTTCTTGGCATTGTCCCAAGCGCCGCCGCCCGATGTCATCGAGATGGCGACGAACAGGCCGGTCACGATCGAGCCCACCAACACGCCGCCGAGCATGAGCGCGGCGTTCTCGCTCGAGATGACGCCGAACTTGCCGAGCAGCACGATGATGACCGGAGTCAAAACGGGGATAAGCGCGGGCACGAGCATCTGCTTGAGCGCCGACGACGTGACGATGTCGACGCAGCGGCCGTATTCCGGCTTGCCGGTGCCGTCCATGATGCCCTTGATCTCGCGGAATTGCCTGCGCACTTCCTCGACCACAGCGCTGCCGGCCTGACCGACCGCCTCCATGCAGAGCGCGGCGAACAGATACGGTAAGGCGCCGCCGATGAGCAAGCCGGCAAGCACATACGGTTTGTCGAGCGCGAAGACGAGCGCAGTCGAGGCGAGGCCGCTAAGTTCTTGTTGGAAAGACGCGAAGAGCACGATCGCGGCCAACGCCGCCGAACCGATGGCGTAGCCTTTGGTCACGGCTTTGGTGGTGTTGCCCACCGCGTCGAGCGGATCGGTGATCGCGCGGATCTCGGGGCCGAGGTGCGCCATCTCCGCGATGCCGCCGCCGTTGTCCGTGATCGGGCCGTACGAATCGAGCGCAACGATGATGCCTGCCATGGAGAGCATCGACATCACGGCGATCGCGACGCCGTAAAGTCCGGCCATCCCGTACGAGACGAGAATGCCGACGACGATGACGAGCACGGGCCAGGTCGTAGCCTTCATCGAAACGGCGAGGCCGGTGATGATGTTCGTGGCGTGGCCGGTCGTCGAAGCCAGCGCGATGGATTGCACCGGTTTGAACTGTGTGCCGGTGAAGTACTCAGTGATCATGACCATGAGCGCCGTGATCACGAGGCCGACGAGCGAACAGAGCCAGAGGTTCAAAGGAGTGAACCGCGCGTCGACCTGCGCCGCGTTCTGCATGATGTGGCCGGTCGCGAAATAGAACGCGATGGCGGAGAGGATCGCGGCGATCGCCAGGCCGACGTACATGGCGCCCATGATATTCTTGTTGCGCACTTTGACGAACAGCGTGCCGACGATCGATGCGAGAATCGAGATACCGCCGAGAACGAGCGGGAATAAAGATGAGATCAACGCGAGTTGCGGATTCGATGAGAACACAAGCGCGCCGAGGAGCATCGTCGCGATCGTGGTGACGCAGTAGGTCTCGAAAAGGTCGGCCGCCATACCCGCGCAATCGCCGACGTTGTCGCCGACGTTGTCCGCGATCACCGCCGGATTGCGAGGATCGTCTTCTGGGATGCCGGCTTCGACTTTGCCGACGAGGTCCGCGCCGACGTCCGCGCCTTTGGTGTAGATGCCGCCGCCCAGACGCGCGAACACCGAGATCAGCGAGCAGCCGAAGCCGAGGCCGACCATCGCGTTCAGCGCCGAACGCAGATCATCGCCGTAGACGGCGTGCATGATGGCGAAATATCCGGCGACCGCGATGATGCCTAGACCGACGACCAAGAGGCCGGTGATCGTGCCGCCCTTGAACGCGACGTCGAACGCCGCGCCGAGGCCGCCTTTGGCCGCTTCTGCAGTTCTGACGTTCGCGCGAACGGCGACGAACATGCCGATGAAGCCGGTCAGCCCGGAGAGGATCGCGCCGATGAGAAATCCTACGGACGCTTCCCAGCCGTGGAAGACGATCGCGAGAAGTATCGCGAGAATGACCGCGACGACAGCGATCGTGCTGTACTGGCGCTTCATGTAGGCCATCGCGCCTTCTTGGATCGCGGCTGCGATCTCGCGCATCTTGTCGTTGCCATCGGATTTGCGCAGGATCCAAGAGGTGAGGATGGCACCGTAGATGATCGCGGCCAGACCGCAGATGATCGCAAAGCCGATACCCATCTGCTCCATGGAGAAGTATTGGTGCATCATGTGATGATGTGAAACCCTTCGTGGAGTCGCGGCGAGCGCCGCACGGCGATGAAGCGGAAGACATACCTGACACGGTATGTGCGCGAATGGTCTGAACTTTGCGGTCCGCCATGCGCCTCCTGCGGCGTGGGACGGACGTCATGCCGGAAGGGTCGCTCGCGAACGGCGGGAAGCCGCATCCGCGTGGCGAGATTCTTAAGCGTGCGAGCAGCACGCTTCGTAGCGGTGCTCTTCACCGCGACCGTTCTCACCCGGCTCTTCTTGCATTGGATCCCCGGCAACCCAGTTCAGATACTGCTCGGCGAACACGCATCGCGCGCAGACGTCATCCGGTTGACGCGGGATCTCGGTCTCGACCAGCCCTGGTACGTGCAGCTCTTCGCATATCTCGGACAAGTACTGCACGGTAATCTCGGCGTGTCGCTTGCCGACAACGAATCCGTCGTGAGCAAGTTGGCGGCGTATTTCCCGGCGACGGTCGAACTCGCGCTCGCAGCGATGATCATCGCGGTGGTCGTCGGCGTTCCCGCCGGCATCGTCGCCGCACTCAATCATCGCACGTGGATCGACACGGCGGTTTCGGTGCTGGTGCTCGTCGGCGTGTCGGTACCGGTCTTCTGGCTGGGCTGGATGCTGCTCTGGCTTATCGCGTACGAGCCGACCAGATTATGGCACATCGATCTCTTGCCGATCGGCGGTCGCATATCGTTGCGCTACGATATTCCCGTGCGCACCCATCTCATGACGATCGACTCGCTGCTCGCGCAGAACTGGCCCGCGTTCTTAGACGTACTCCGCCATCTCGCTCTTCCCGCGATCACGCTCGGCACGATACCGATGTCGATCATCGCGAAGATGACGCGCGCCGGCATGCTCGAGGTGATGCAGACCGACTACATCCGCACGGCACGAGCGAAAGGCTTGAGCAGTTTTGCCGTCGTCGTGCATCATGGGTTGCGCAACGCGCTGATCCCGATCGTGACGATCGTCGGCTTGCAGACCGGGTTGTTGCTCGGCGGTGCCGTGCTCACGGAGAGCATTTTCGCATGGCCGGGCGTTGGCCGGCTCGCGTTTGAGGCGATCAGCAACCGCGATTACCCGTTGATCAACGGCACGATTTTGCTGTTCGCGGCGACCTTTGTGACGGTGAATCTCGTGGTAGACGTGCTCTACGCGGTGCTGAATCCGCGGATCCGGTACGCCTAGGCCGGTTTTCAGAATGCCCCTACATTGATGTCTGTCACAGGCCCGCGGCAGGGCGACATGATACGATAGCCCCATGAGCGACCGCACGATGGAGTTATCCGCCGGCGGACGTCGTCCGTCGTCGCCGGCTCCGCTGCCAAGCAACGTCCATGCGACCCGCATCTGCGGCCGTTGCATGGCCGGGAATTCCACCGGCGAGACGTTTTGCAAGGTCTGTGGCGACGAACTCCCGGCTCCGACCGAAGCGCCGCCAAGTCTCGATCTCGCGACGCGACGCTTCACGCCGCCTTCGCTGATCGCGCAGTTGATCATACATGAGGACGGCGTCGGCAGCGCCGGCGGAACCGCGACGCTCGACAAAGACGTGAATCTGATCGGTCGAGCATCGCCGCACGATCGCGTATTTCCGGAGGTAGACCTGACCACCGCCGATCCGGATACGTTTGTCTCGCGCCGGCATGCCCTCATTCTGCGGCGGCACGACGGCTTCGCGGTCGAAGACCTCGACAGCGCAAACGGCACGTACGTGAATGGGACGACTCGAGTTTCGGCTCACACGGTCGCGGTTCTCCAGGACGGCGATATCGTCACGTTCGGCCGTACGCGCTGCACATTCCACGTAGTAGCTCCTAACACGCTATAGCGCTGTTTCGGCTATTCCGGATATAAGAGATAATGCGGTCATTTGCGCAAAAAGGGAAAATATCCCGAGCGTAAGAAAGCGACCCCCAAGCTCAGGTCTTCGATAGACTTGGCACCGGGTTATTGTCGGGTCGTTTTTTGTGTGGGCTCTTCAATCGCTCGGCTTAGCGTCTTCATGGAGGCGGGCGCGTGGCGGACGTGCGGCGCGGGAGCGCAAGTCTTGCCGGTGGTCAACAGAAGGACTGGATGACATCCGGTGAGGTCGCGCGCGCTCTCAACATGACGAGAGCGGCGATTCGACGTTGGGCGCGCGAGGGACTCGTCGACGCGATCAAGACTCCGGGCGGCCAATATCGCTTCCGACGCGAAGCGCTGGCCAAGTTGACCGACGTCAAGCGGCTCCATCCAAACGGCGCACCCGCACCAGCCGCGGCACGGCGAGGCCGGTCATGACGTCGCGCACGCCGACCCGCGATCGCTGCACCATCGCCGGCACGACGCTGACCCGCGAAGAGATCATCCATAAGTACCTGCATCTCGTGAAGTACGTCGCGGGCAGGATCTCCATCAATCTTCCGGCTCACGTCGAGATCAACGACCTCGTCAATGAGGGAATCCTCGGTCTCATCGACGCGATCAACAAGTACGATGATTCTCGCGGCGTCAAGTTCGAGACGTACGCGATCACGCGCATCAACGGGGCCATCCTCGACGCGCTGCGCGCGCTCGACTGGGTGCCGCGCGCTGTGCGGCAAAAGGCGCGCGAGATGGAGCGCATCTTCGCGGACCTCGAAGGCAAACTCGGCCGCGCCCCGGACGATGAAGAAGTTGCGGGAGCGCTCGGCATCTCGCTGCGCGACTACCACGCCCTCCTGCTGAAGGTGCGCGGCACGTCGATTCTCTCGCTCGAAGAATTCTTGCCGAACGAGCGCGGCCACGACGTCGCGCTGGTCGATTCGCTCAAAGACGGCGGCCCGGACCCCACCTTCATCCTTGAGTCAACCGAGATGAAAGGCGCGCTCGCAAGCGCCGTCGACAGCCTGCCGCCGCAAGAGCGGACCGTCATCTCGCTCTACTATTTCGAGGGCCTGACGCTCAAAGAGATCAAGAGCGTGCTCGACGTCTCCGAATCGCGCGTCTCGCAGATCCACGCCCAAGCGGTCATCCGCCTTCGTTCGAAACTCAAGGGGATGCACGTCGAGGGCGGATTCCGCGAAGGCGACCCCAACGTCAAACAGAAGTACGTCCGGAAAAAGCCGCAGACCGCAAGCTGAACTGGGTCGAAATGAAGTCGGCCCCTTCAATCGGGCGAATGGTCCGCCCGGTTTCCGGCGAAGCCGCCTAGCGTGCAGTGGCTCCAGAATTTTCGCGATGGGCTAGCCAAGACCCGAGGCGAACTCGCGGGTCATTGGAATGCGTTGATAGGCCGGCGGCTCGTCGACGACGAGTTCTGGGACGAATTCGAGGAAACGCTGATCGGAGCGGATTTCGGCGCCGCCACGACTGGCAAAATCGTCGCCGATCTTAGGATAGCGGCACAGCAGCGTAATCTGACCGCGGCTGACGACGTCATCAAAGCCTTCCGGCAAGACGTTTCCGAGTATCTGCAGCATCCGGCCATGGCCCCGCTGCGCGCCGCGACCAAGCCCCACGTGGTCCTCGTGATCGGCGTGAACGGCTCCGGCAAGACGACGACGATCGGCAAACTGGCGGCTCAGGAGCGCCGAAGCGGCAGATCGGTGCTCCTCGTGGCTGGCGACACGTTTCGCGCGGCGGCAGCCGAACAGCTGGCGATATGGGGCGGCCGCGTCGGCGCCGATGTGGTGCGGCACAAAGAAGGGGCAGACCCGGCGGCGGTCATCTTCGATGGTCTGGCGGCCGCGAAGTCCCGTGGGATCGACACGGTCTACATCGACACGGCAGGGCGGCTGCAGACCAAACACAATCTAATGGAAGAGTTGAAGAAGATCCGGCGAGTGATCGGCCGGGAAGTCGACGGCGCACCGCATGAGACCTTGTTGGTGCTCGACGCTACCACGGGTCAAAATGCGCTCTCCCAGGCGAAGCTCTTTCACGAGGCGACGCAAGTAACCGGGGTCGTCCTCACGAAACTAGACGGCACAGCGAAAGGCGGGATTATCGTCGCGGTGATGGACCAAGTCGATCTTCCGGTCAAATACGTAGGCTTTGGTGAGAAGATCGAACAGCTCAACGCGTTCGATCCTCGATCGTACGTGGACGCATTATTTTGAGAGGTACAGCTGGTGTCGGAAAAAGATAAGGCTCTCGAGAACGCCCTAGCGCAGATCGAGCGGCAGTTCGGCAAGGGCGCGATCATGAAGCTCGGCGAGGCTTCCACCACGATCGCGATCGAGGTGGTGTCCACCGGAAGCATCGCCTTAGATGTCGCGCTCGGGGTCGGCGGGTTGCCGCGCGGCCGGGTGGTCGAGATCTACGGGCCGGAATCGTCCGGTAAGACCACGCTTGCGCTGCATTGCATCGCTGAAGCGCAGCGCAATGGCGGCACGGCTGCGTTTATCGATGTCGAACACGCGCTCGATCCTCTGTATTCGTCCAATCTCGGCGTGGATCTTGACAATCTGCTCGTATCACAGCCGGACACGGGCGAACAAGCGCTTGAGATCGCCGAGATGCTCGTGCGCTCCAACGCCATCGATATCGTCGTCGTCGACTCGGTCGCGGCGCTCGTGCCCAAGGCCGAAATCGAAGGCGACATGGGCGACGCACACGTCGGTCTGCAGGCGCGGCTCATGTCGCAGGCGCTGCGCAAGCTCACCGCCGCGATCAGTAAATCGCGCACCACGATGGTGTTCATCAATCAGATCCGCGAGAAGGTCGGCGTGATGTTCGGGAGCCCGGAGACCACGAGCGGCGGCCGCGCGCTGAAGTTCTACGCGTCGGTCCGCCTCGATGTACGGCGTCTGGAGACGATCAAGGTCGGCACCGACGTCATCGGCAACCGCACGCGTGTGAAGGTCGTGAAGAACAAGGTAGCGCCCCCGTTCCGCGTCGCCGATTTCGACATCATGTACGGCAAGGGCATCAGCAAGACGGGGTCGCTCATCGACGTCGGCCTCGAGCTCAATCTGGTCGGCAAGAGCGGATCGTGGTATACGTACGGCGAGACGCGCATCGGTCAAGGCCGCGAGAACTCAAAGACGTATCTCGAAGAGCACACCGACGTCGCCGAGGAGCTCGAGACGAAGATCAGGTCCACGATGCTGAAACCGAATCAACCCGCGGTCGACAATGGCAGCGCCCGCTACGCGGTCGTCGGCGAATAGCCGGCCGTGGACGACCCGCTCGCGGCGGTTAGCGTCCGCCCTGTCGATGGCGTCCGCGCCGCCGATGGCACTCTCGCCGCGGCGGTCAAGCTCCTCTCCGTGCGGCGGCTCACGCGCACGCAACTGGCGCAGAAACTTCGCGACCGCGGGCATAGTGCGGACTCGATCGAAGCGGCGCTTGCTGAATGCGAACGCCGCAAGTATCTCGACGACCGGACCTACGCACAGCTTCTTGTGAAGAATCTGCTCGAGCGGCGCGCGCTCGGGTCGCTTCGGCTTAAGAACGAACTGTTGAAACACGGTGTCGACCCGGAACTCGCGCGCGCCGTGATCGCGGAGCTCGACGATTCCGATGATGCGCGCATCGATCAAGCTTTGGCGAAACTCGAGTCGGCCCGTCCGAACGACGGCTACGCGCAGCTCGGCCGGCGTTTGGAGCGTCTCGGCTTCGGCGCACCCGCGATCGCTTCGGCGCTGCGCCGCAGTTTTTCGCGCCGCGGCGAAATGCCCGACCGCATCGAGATCCTGGAATGAGCCGCGCCGTTCCGAGACTCGCGATCGCGCGCGAGGATTTAGGCGGCGGCTTCCTCTTCGTCGCAGACAGCAGCGGCGCGGCTGGTGGCGAGGTCGGTTGCGCGGCAATCGTTGGCATCGGTTTGCCGGACGGTTACGAGGCGTTGATGACGCCGGCATCGGTGAATGCTCGAAAACGCCAAGAGCTTTCTGACTGGGTCGAGCGCCGCGCACCCGGTGCGGCAGCTCGGCTCCGAGGCGTCGATCAGGTGCATAGCGCCATCGTTCTCCATTCTGTTGAACTTCGCGATGGCAGCCGACACGAGGCGGACGGTGTGTGTGCGTCGTCGGCCGAGGACATTCCGGTCGTTATGGCCGCCGACTGTGCGCCGGTCTGGCTCGTCGATTCCTCTGCGCGCGTCGTCGCGCTCGTCCACGCGGGCTGGCGCGGCACCGGCGGCGGCATCATCGAAGCGGGCATTCGCGCGGTCTTATCGCACGGCGGCCGCTCCGAACGAACCGTTGCGGCCATCGGTCCACACCTTCAGTCTTGCTGCTTCGAGATCGGGCCGGAAGTGGCGTCGCAGTTCGTCGGTTTCACCCGCCCCGCCGATGTGCTGCTCGTGGAACGCAAACGATCGGACAGCGTCGCGCTGGATCTGGCCGCGGCGATAGCCAGCCGGTTGCGCGAAACCGGGGTTCGGACAATCCACGCCGCCGAAGCGTGCACGCGGTGCCGCGCTGATCTGCTCCATTCGTACAGGCGCAACGGCAAAGGCGGGCCGCTCATGGCTGCACTCGCGCTGCTGCCGCAAGTCGATCGGCCATGACGAGTTCGCGCGATTCCGATCGAGCGGCCAAGGCGCCCGCCACGCGCACCGCGCTCGTAGTGGACGACGAACCCGCAATCGTCGAACTCGTCCGCGATGCACTCGATGGTGCGGGATATTCGGTCGACACCGCGCTCGACGGCTTGGCCGCGTTGCGCAGCGCGCGCAAGCGTTCGCCCGACATAGTGATCCTCGACGTCGGCCTGCCGGGTCTCGACGGCTTCGAAGTCTGCCGCCAACTGCGCAAAGAATCGAACGCGCCGATCCTCTTCCTCACCGCGCGCGGTTCTGAAGTCGATCGCGTCGTCGGCCTTGAGCTCGGCGCGGACGACTACATCCTCAAACCGTTCTCACCGCGCGAACTCATCGCGCGAGTGCGCGCAGTCTCGCGGCGCGCGGGCTCGGCGCCGCCCGAAGCAGCGGCGCGGCGCGCCGTGGGCGAGATCGAGATCGACGCGCAGAAACGGGAAGTCACGGTCGGCGGCCGGCCGGTGCGCCTCAAGCCGCGCGAATTCGATGTGCTCTGGCTGTTGACGTGCAACGAAGGCCGCGTCTTCACGCGCGATCAACTGATCGAGACCGTCTGGGGATTCGACTTCGACGGCGACCCGCGAACCGTCGACGTCCACGTGCGCCGCATCCGGCGCGCCATCGCCGACGACGCGCGCGCGCCGCGCTACTTGCACACAATCCACGGACTCGGCTACAAGCTCGCCGCACCGCCGCCCGGTTAGAGCCGTGCGCCCGAAAGCCGAGCGCCGCCACTTAGCCTCGCGCATCCCTGAATTTCGCGCTCTCGTTCCGCCGCTGCGCGATCTTGCGCTGCGGCGCCGAGCCGTGCCGCTGCTCTATCTTGAGATCACTGGGTTGGACGGGCTTCGACCCACTGCGCGAAAGGCGGCGCTGCGCTCTTGCAAAAGCGCGGTGGCTGCGGCCCTCGCTGCGTCTGCGGGCAGCGTGTTGCGGCGAGGCGACACCGTCGCCGCCGGACCAAACGCCGCGTGGTTTGCCGCGCTGCTGGTCGGCCGGTCGATAGATCTTGCGCGCCGGCCGGTTGCGCCGGACGCGGATCTCGTCGTCGCTGCGACGCGTTTGAGGCAATCGGTCTTGGCCGCATTTCGTGAGGAAGCCGCGCGCGGCGCGATTCCCGCTAGAGCCGGCGTGCGTGCCGGGTGGACCATCGTGGAACCGGTCGACTTAAGCTCAGCGCTTTCAGAATTGCGCCATGCCGTCCGCGGCGCCGCCGTTGTGGCGCGCATCGAGGAACGCCGCGCGGCATTCCTAGCGAGCGTGACTCACGAGCTGCGCACGCCGCTGACGGCAATCATCGGCTACGCGGAGCGTTTGCAAACCGGCGGCGGTACAACTGTCGGTCGGATGAGGCACGATCTCGCGATCATCGAATCCGAGGGGCGACGGCTGGCGTGGCTCGTCGAAGGCTTGATCGATGCCGGTGCATGGGGAGCCGGCAGCCTTCGCCTGCGCACAGAGCCGGCAAGCATCGGGGAGCTGGCCGATGCGGCGTGGGCCTCAGTCGGCCTCCGGCACGCAACTCGCAAGATGAAATACGTTCGGCATGGAGATGCGACGGCTGCGGCAGACCGCGAACGAATGCTGCAGATCTTCGTCAACCTCTTGGACAACGCGGCGCGGCACGCAAAAGCTCAAGTCTCGGTGAGCATCGCGAGCCGCGCCGGCAAGATCCGCGTATCCGTCGAGGACGATGGAGCCGGTTTTGCGCCGGAGACACTGCGCGATTTCGCGCGGCCGTTCGCGGTCGGCCCGCTGGGCCATCTCGGTCTCGGATTGTCCATCGCGCGTATGCTCGTTGAAGCGCACGGCGGCACGTTGCGCGCGTCGTCGCGACGCAACGGCGGCGGTGGGTGTGTCATCGCTTTGTTACCTATTCGCGATCATTAGATCATCGCCCAAAGGCAACTTTCTGAAGGGGCCGATTTTATATCGGCCCTCGATTTTTGGGCCGCGAATGGCGGGCCGACATAAAGTCGGCCCCTTCGGTGAGGATGCGCAGGAGCGCTGAAACCCCCGGCCTAACGTTGTTCATCGAAAGACGCCGCTTAAAGACACGGAGCGTCGCGCGGTGCCATCGCAGGAGGAGCGCGGGTGAGGATCTGGTTGGCCGTATCAACCGCGGTCGCGTTGTTATGCGCTGCGGCACCGACCATCGGCCAGGCAGAAGAACTCGACGCCATCTCAAAAGCCGCCGCCGATTTCCACGGCGGCAGCGCCGACACCGGGCTGTTGTACCAGCAGTGCCTGCTCACGACGATCCGCAACGACGTTTCGTACGCGCCGGACTCCACAGCCTACGTGATCACAGGCGACATCGGCGCCATGTGGCTGCGCGACGCGAGCGCACAAGTTCGGCCATACCTGTATTTCGCCGACGATCCGGATGTGCGGACCTTGCTGAAAGGCGTCATCGCGCGCGAGGCCAACGACCTGCTGGTAGACCCATACGCGAACGCGTTCAATCGCGACTACAAAGTCGCCGAAGAGAAGTTCGAGCTCGATTCGCTCTCGTATCCGATCTGGCTGGCGTGGACGTACTGGAAGCAGACCGGCGACACGACGCCGTTCACGCTCACGGCAAAGCACGCATACGAATCGGCGCTCGGCGTGATGGAATTGGAGCGCGATCACCAGCTCTCCCATTACACGAACCGTTCGCTCCCCAACGGCGGGTCGGGCGCCCTCGTCGGTTACACCGGCATGATCTGGACCGGCTTTCGGCCATCCGATGATCCGGCGGAATATGGGTATAACATCGCCGACAACATGTTCGCGGTGGTCGCGCTGTCGGATCTCGCGGATCTGGAAGCAAACGTCTGGCACGACGACGCGATGCGCGCGCAAGCCATCGAAGTGCGCGATGGCGTGCGCACGGGCATCAATGATTATGGCATCGTGTACACCGATAAGTATGGATACATCTATGCGTACGAAGTCGACGGGCTGGGCAAATCGGATCTGATGGACGACGCCAATGTGCCGAGCCTGCTATCGATACCGTACCTGGGCTACGAGCCGGCCACGAGCGCGGTCTATCAGAACACGCGCCGTTTCGTGCTTTCGCCGGACAATCCGTACTATTTCACAGGCGCGGCCGCAAGCGGCGTCGGTAGTCCGCACACGCCGCGGGGTTACGTCTGGCCGCTCGCGCTCGTCATGCAAGGCCTCACCACGACCGACGCCACGGAAGTCTCCACGGTGGTCGCAGAACTGCACAATTCCGATCTGGGCGATCACCTGCTGCACGAATCGTTCGACCCGAATGAACCGGCACGCTATACGCGGTCGAATTTCGGCTGGCCCTGCTCGCTCTTCGCAGAACTCGTGCTGAACCGCGTCATGGGCTACGCCACCCTGCCTGTCGCGGATCTCGGCGGAGCTTCGCCGCGCGTCGAGCGCGCGGCTGCCGCCAGTCACTGAACGACCGCGCGAAAGGACCGCCGGCATGCCCGTACACGTTGTCGTGGGAGCTCAGTGGGGTGATGAGGGCAAAGGCCGCATCGTCGACTACTTGAGCGCACGCGCGGACATCGCGGCACGATACGGCGGAGGCGCCAATGCCGGACACACCGTTCGCGTCGGCGAGAAGACCTACAAACTTCGCATCGTGCCGAGCGGCGCGGTGGCCGGCTGCGAGGCATGCATCATCGGACCGGGCACGGTCATCCATCCGCAAACTTTTTTGTCCGAGATCGAGGCGCTCGCGATGGCCGGAATCGACACGTCGCGAATCTGGATATCCGACCTCGCACATCTCATCATGCCGTACCACATCGCTCTCGAACGATCGAGCGAAAGCGCCCGCGGCGCCGATGCGCTCGGCACCACGGGCAACGGGATCGGACCGGCCTACGGCGATCGTGTGGCGCGCAGCGGCATACGCGCGGGCGATCTTCGCGATCCCGCCCGCTGCAAAGCGATCATCTCCGCGAAGGCCGAGGAACTCAAGAGCGCTCGGATCACATTTGACGCGGCGGAAGTCTGGCGCGAGCTTGAAGCGATCTCCACGACTCTTCTCGCGCACGTCACCGATACGGTGGCCATGATCAACAGCGCGCTCGACCATGGAAAGACGGTGTTGGCAGAGGGCGCACAAGGCAGCATGCTCGATGTCGGGCTCGGAACGTATCCTTACGTGACGTCGTCCGTCACCGTTGCCGGCGGAGCCGGTGCTGGACTCGGCTTCGGGCCCATGCGTATCGCGTCGGTCATCGGTGTCTCAAAAGCCTATGCCACGCGCGTGGGCAGCGGACCGTTTCCCACGGAAGACACGGGCGTTGCCGGCGAACGGCTGCGCGCTATCGGTCGCGAAGTTGGCGTCGTCACCGGGCGATCGCGCCGCTGTGGCTGGCTCGACCTCGTCGCGCTGCGCTATGCGGCCACCATCAACGGTTTCACCGAACTGGCGCTCACCAAACTCGACGTGCTCGACGGATTTGAAGAGATCCGCGTCGGCATCGCCTATGACAGCGACACGGCGCTCTCTGCCCCGCTTCAGATCGCCGCGGGCGCAAAGCCGAAATATAAGACATTTCCCGGATGGGATGAGCCCACGGTGAACGCGCGCACGTTTCACGACCTTCCGGCGAATGCGCGGTCGTACGTGAAGTTCATCGAAGAAGCGTGCGAAATTCCGGTGACGCTGATCTCGGTCGGTCCGGAGCGTAGCCAGATCATCGAACGCGGCGAGCGCTCCGCAGTTCAAGCCGCCGGCGCGTGACTGCATCGCGAACCCTAGAAACCGTCAAGGCGATGGAAAGGCGCGCCCGGGCTCGGCTCATGGCGGCCGCGTTGCAAAGCGGACGGGTCGCCGCCCAGCAGAGGCGAGTGCGAGGCGAATCCGCAGACCGCTTGCGGCGCTTTGCCGCGGCTCGACGCCTCAGCGGTTTTTCGTGTTCCGCTGAAGCCGCTCGCGATGCGCTCGTCCGCTCTATGCACGCGATGCTGAGCACGCAAGAGCACGCCGCCGCGGCGGCGCGTGCGTGCGCCGCCGACATGCTGCTGCCGTGGGCAAGACTGCGCATCGGCCTCGAGCGTCGGCAAGCACGCCGGGCCGGAGCCGATCAGCGATGAGCCGCATGGACGACGACTCGGCTCGGCGCTTCGCATCATCGCTTGCGCATTTCACTCCCGGGTCGTCGCCGCCGCGGACGCGCGGAACGACGCACGATATCGATGCAGTCCGAGCGGAGCTGCGTGCGGCCGCAGCCACCGAGGCGTTCGGCCGCGCGCTCACTCAGGCGCTTGCGGCTTATCTGAACCGGCCAGTCCGCGTGTCCGCCGATGTGCGCACCATCGCAGCACGTCCGCGCGAGGTCGTTATCTACGCGGCGGAGATCGGCACGACACGATGGTGGATCGATTTCGATGCGCGGTTGGTCTGGAGCATAGCGGACGCCATGCTCGGCGGCAGCGGCACGGCCGAACGGCCAAAAGATGCGGAGCGCTGCGAAGAGCTCGCGACGCGCGTCGCGACGATATTTCTGGCAGAGATCACGGCGGTGGCATCGTTCGCACCGCCCGCCTCGGCTCGGATCGTAGACGAGGCATGGCTCGAAGACGCCCAGATCGTCGGCACGTGCGCCGTCGGAGCCGATGCTTTTGCGTGGCGCGCCGGCGTCGCGGAGACGAGTGTCTCTGCCACGATCGAGAGCAAACCTGAAATGCCTCACGCGCGCGCTACAGCCGACGCGCCGACCGAATCCGACGAGCGCACGGCGAGCGAACGCGTCGGCGCAGCGCTTGTCGCGGCCTGTTCGTCGGTCCGCGGTACGTTGCGATGCGCGGTCTCCTCGGGCCAGCCGACCGTTCAAGAGATCGACGACGCGCAATTGCCGGCCGCCGCTCTGCGCCTCGCGCTCACGGCAGGTGGACCGGGCGCGCTCGTGCTCTCCGCGCCGCGCGATGCCGTCGCGGCATTTGCCGCCGCGGTCGCAGGCGTTCCCGTACCGGCATCCTGGGAATCTGGTTCCATCGTTCTCGCGGCGGCTGAAGCGGCGCTTCGCCAGTTGATCCGCGAAGTCGCCGATCGTTTGCCGCGCTTGTCCGGAGTACCGCAGCGCATCGTCCATCTCGCATCGGATGCGCAGCTGGCCCGCGCGCGCTGCGTCGCGGCGAACATCGAACTCAACCTAGCCGGATCGGCGGCCGAATTGAATTTCATCGTGCCGGCCTGGATGACGGAGGCGATCTGATGAAAGCGCTCGCGCGATTTTTCGAGCGGTTTCGCCGCCGCCCGCTCGCGCAGATCGAGATCGCGGCCGCCAGGACGCTTGGTCAGCACGCGACCGTCTACGTCATCGATATCGACGGAAACCGATCGGTCTTCGCCGCCGGACCGCGCGCGATGTGCTTGCTCGCACGGTACGAAGTACCCAACGCCGCAAGCGATGCATCGGCGGGACACATCGACGCCATCGTCTAACCTATACGACATGTGGGATACCGCGCGCGCATGAGGCGCCTTTACCCGTTCGTCTGGACGATAGCTTTTCTCGCGTCGGCGGTCGGCACGTACCTTCTCGTCCGCACGCTCACGTCTCTCGACGAATGCGATCCCACGCGCGACCGGATACGAGCGCTGATCGACGAGGCCGATCAACTGCTCCAAACGCTTGACGATCAGCGGCGCGCCTAGAGCGCCCGCCGACGGCTCGATCCTTCTCGACGATCTTCTCGAGAACGGCCAAGGGGTCGGGCGCGCCGACGGAGTCGTGACTTTCGTCACCGGCGGCTTGCCGGGCGAGCGCGTTCGCGTCGCAATCGATGCGGTCAAACGGAACTATCGCAGTGGACACGTCGTCGCGATCGAAGAGCGGTCGCCCGATCGCGTGGATGCCGAATGCGACGTCTTCCCGCGCTGTGGCGGCTGCCAGACACTGCATCTGCGCGACGAGGCCGAGCGCGAATGGAAGCGCCGCGTCGTTAGCGACGCTCTCATGCGCATTGGCGGCCTGCCGGATGTCGCGATCGCGCCGACTGTCTCGGGCCTGAGAGATGGGCGCGCCGGTTACCGCAATAAAGTCACGCTCGTCTGTCGCTATAACAAGAGCGCGATGCGGCTCGGATTCTTCGAGGCGCGATCGCATCGCCTCGTCGCCATCGAACACTGCCCGGTGCTGCTTCCGCGTCTGGACGAGGCCGTCAAAGCGCTCGTGCGATTCGCGGCGGAAGTGCCCGCAGCGTGCGAAGGGGCGACGCACATCGTCGCCCGCGCGAGCGCGACTGGCGATGAACTCGTCGTGGCGTTCACAGGTCCCACGGCGAATCGCAGACTTGGCGAGCACACGGAAGAGCTGCGTCGGCGGATGCCGGAATTGACCGGCATCGTCATGACTTGGGACTTGGCCGGAGAGAATGCCGTCTTCGGACGCCGGTCGGCGGTGCTATGGGGCAGCCCCGTCGTGCGGGAGCGCGTCGCGGGCGCGACGTTTTCGTTCGGCATCGCATCATTTTTCCAGATCAATTCCGCCGTGCTCGAGCTTATCGCGCAAGAGATGCTCGCGCGGCTTGCAGGCGCGAGCCGCATCGTCGACCTCTACTGCGGTGTCGGTACGTTCAGCGTGGTCGCAGGCATGCGCGGCATGGCGACCTCGGGCGTGGAGTCGTTTGCGCTCGCCGTCGGTGAAGCCGCGGCCAACGCCGCCGAAAACGGCTTGACCCGTTCCGCGTTCGAATGCGCGACTGTCGCCGATGCGCTCCAGGGGGAACGCGGCGCGACCCTCCTCGCCGGCGCCGACGCCGCGATCCTCGATCCTCCGCGCAAAGGCTGCGAACCCGAAGTTCTCGCGGCGCTGGCGACTTCGGGTATCGGTCGGCTGCTATACGTTTCGTGCAATCCGGCGACCCTTGCGCGCGATGCCAAAGCGCTTTCGGCCGGCGGCTTCACCCTCGCGCGCGTGACGCCGTACGACATGTTTCCGCATACGGGGCATGTCGAGGTTCTTGCCGAATTCAGTCGCTGACAGATTCGCGTACTAGGACAAGCAACGCTTGCCCAAGCCGCGAACGTGGGCCGACGTAAAGCCGGCCTCTTCAGACCAAGGCGGAGACGATGACGGACGTACCTATCGATATCGCGCACGTCGCCAAACTGGCGCGCATCGCACTGACCCACGACGAGTCTGCGGCCTTCACGGCGCAGTTCGCCAAGCTCTTCGGTTATATCGAAGAGCTGCAGGCGCTCGACGTGACCCACGTCTCCGCGACCGCCCAAGTCATCCCGATCATGAACGTCATGCGCGACGACATCATCCGCGATTGTCTGGACCGCGCGGCGGCACTCGCGAACGCGCCCGACACGAGCGGCCCGTACTTCAAAGTGCCGCGCATCCTGGAATGACCGGAGCATGCTGACCGGTCACGAGATCCGCGATCGCATAGCGCGTCGCGAGACAAGCGCGCTTGAGATCACCAAGCGCTCGATCGATGCCGTGGCTGCATCCGAGCCAGAGCTTCGCGCGTACCTCACGCTGACGCCGGAGTATGCGCTTGCGCGTGCGGCAGAGATCGACGCGCGGCTCGCGCGCGGCGAGGACTGCGGTCCGCTCGCGGGCGTGCCTGTGGCCATTAAAGACCTTTTCTGCACCCAAGGCGTGCGCACGACCAGCGGTTCGAAGATCCTCGCCAATTTCGTTCCGCCGTACTCCGCCACGGTGGTGGCTAAACTCGAGTCCGCCGGCGCGGTCATGATCGGCAAGACGAATATGGACGAGTTCGCGATGGGCTCGTCGTGCGAGAATTCCGGTTTCCATCCCACGCGCAATCCCTGGGATCTGTCGCGCGTGCCCGGCGGCTCGTCCGGCGGAAGCGCCAGCACGGTCGGCGCGCGTGGCGTGCCGATCGCAGTCGGCACCGACACGGGCGGTTCGATCCGCGAGCCGGCGTCGTTCTGCAACATCGTCGGCGTCAAGCCCACCTACGGCCGCGTCAGCCGTTATGGGATGATCGCGTTCGCATCGTCATTGGATCAAGCCGGACCGATGACCGCCGACGTGCGCGATGCGGCGATCGTGCTCGAGGCCATCGCCGGTCTCGATCCGATGGATTCGACGAGCGCGGATGTGCCCGTGCCGCACTACGAGGACGCGCTGCGCGACGACTTGCGCGGCGTCAAGGTGGGGATCGTGCGAGAGTTCGAGTCCAGCATCTCGGGCGATGCCGCGATGAGCTCATTGTATAAGGAAGCGTACGCAGCACTCGTCCGGCTCGGCGCGGAATTGGTCGAGGTCTCGCTGCCGCACGCCAAGTACGGACTCGCCACGTACTACCTCATCGCGCCGGCCGAGTGCTCCTCGAATCTCGCGCGCTACGACGGCGCGCGCTACGGCGTTCGCGTCTCCGATGGGGGCGACGTCTATCAGATGTTTGAACGGACCAGAGCGGCGGGTTTTGGCCCGGAGGTGAAGCGCAGGATCATCCTCGGCACCTACGCGCTCTGCTCCGGCTACTACGACGCTTACTACGTGCGCGCGCAGAAAGTGCGCACGCTGATGAAGCAAGATTTCGACACCGCATTCAGCGCTTGCGACGTGATCGCGTGTCCGGCTGTCTCGTGCCCGCCGTTCGAGCTCGGCGCGAAGTCGGACCCGGTCGCCATGTATCTCATGGACTACTTCACCATTCCGATGAGCCTCGCGGGCATCGCCGCGATGTCGGTGCCGGCCGGCTATGTGGACGGACTGCCGGTCGGACTGCAGATCGCCGCACCGGCCTTCGAGGAAGGCCGCATGCTCGGCGTGGCGCACGCATACGAGCAGAGCACGCGTTTTGCGTGGGCGCGCGCGCCGAAAGTGGGCGCGGCATGAAGACGAGTCCAGACGTCGCAACGACGGAAACGGCAAAGCACGACTACGAGCCCGTGATCGGCTTGGAAGTGCACGTCGAGCTGAAGACCAAGAGCAAGATGTTCTGCAGCTGCCGCAACGAGTTCGGCGCCGAGCCGAACACCGCTGTGTGCCCGACCTGCCTCGGCATGCCCGGGTCGCTGCCGGTCATCAATCGCGTCGCCGTGGAATACCTGTGCAAAGCGGGTTTCGCGCTCGGCTGCGACGTCGCGCCGTACTCGAAGTTCGACCGTAAGAACTATTTCTATCCGGACATGCCGAAGAACTATCAGATCTCGCAATACGACATGCCGCTCACGACCGGCGGCGGCGTGACACTGTCCTCCGGCAAGCGCATCCGTCTCAACCGGATCCATCTCGAAGAAGACACCGGCAAGAATTTGCATGCCGGCGGAGCGATGGCGGGTTCGGACTACACACTGATCGACTACAATCGCGCGGGCGTTCCTTTGATGGAGATCGTCAGCGAACCCGATATCTCCTCGAGCGATGAGGCAGAAGACTACCTCGCCGAACTCAAAGCCGTGCTCTCCTACATCGGCGTCTCCGACGTCAAGATGCACGAAGGCTCGCTGCGCTGCGACGCAAACGTCTCGATCCGGCCGCGCGGTGCGAACGAGCTCGGCACGAAGACCGAAGTGAAGAACATGAACTCGTTCCGATCGGTCGGACGCGCGATCAAACACGAGATCGCACGCCAGGCGGAGCGGCTCGCAGCCGGCGACCGCATCGTTCAAGAGACGCGCGGCTGGGACGAGGTCAAAGGCACGACGTATTCCATGCGCTCGAAAGAAGAAGCGCACGATTACCGCTATTTTCCCGAGCCGGATCTTGTTCCGCTCGCGCTGGATGCAGACGTGCTCGCGCGCTGGCGCTCGGAGCTGCCGGAACTGCCGGACGCGCGGCGCAAGCGCTTCGCCCAGCAATACGGCTTGTCCGAATACGACGCGCAAGTGCTCACAGCCGAACGATCCGACGCCGACTTTTACGAAGCCACCGCCGCGGCATGCGATGATCCGAAGCAGGCGGCGAACTGGCTGATGGGCGACGTGCGGCGCGCCTTGCAGTCGGCAGGCTTTACGGCGCTCGCGCAGTCCCCGATGACCGCCGCTCAGCTCGGCGAACTGATCCGCTTGGTCAAGTCGGGCGCGATCACCGGCAAAGCGGGCAAAGAAGTCTGCGACATTCTCGTCGCAAAGGGCGGCGACCCGAACGCGATTGTCGCGGAGCGCGGGCTCGGCGCTGTCACGGACTCCACCGAGATCGCGGCGATGGTCGATCAAGCGATCACCGCAAATCAGAAATCGGTCGATGCGTACAAAGGCGGCAAGGCAAACGCGTTCGACTTCATCGTCGGGCAAGTGATGAAGGTCAGCCGCGGTAAGGCCAACGTCGAGATCGTCAGAGCACTGATCAAGGAACGCCTGGGATGACCGCCTCCGGGGCCGCGTTCGACGACGCGGCGCTGGCGGCGCTCGACTTCCCGACCGTTCTCGACCGCATCGCCGCAGCCGCCACGAGCGAACCCGGTCAACGAGCGGTTCGATCGCTCGTGCCGCGGCCGGATGTCGCCGCGATCCGACTGGAGCTTGCGCGCGTCGACGACGCGGTGGAACTTCTCACGGCAGGCGGCGAGATCGACCTTGGCGGCGTGGAGGATATGGCCGCCGCGATCGAACGCGCGTCGGTAGGCGGCGTTCTCTCTGGGCCCGAGTTGCGGCGTATCGCCGAGAACGAGGTGAAGCTCGAGGTTGCGTGCGCTGCGATCGCGCGCGGCGGCGCGGCGGACACTAATGTTGGGCGGACCGATCCAAATGTGGGGCGGACCACTACGGTCCGCCGGCGGACGTTGAACGTCCGCCCCACATATGCGAACGGACCTCTGCTTATCCTTTCCAAAGAACGTAAGCCCACGTCGCCGCTTGCGCGGCGGCTGATAGACGCGATCGAGCCGGACGGCCGCGTGGCCGACGCCGCGTCGGCGGCGCTTTCGAAGATCAGGCGTCAGATGCGCGCGCTTCACGATGAAGTGCGCGAGCGCTGTCAGACGCTAGTCCGCAGGTCAGAGACGGCCAAGCTCCTTTCCGAACCGATCGTCACCGTTCGCCGCGGCCGCTACGTCGTGCCGGTGCGGGCGGAATACGCCGCGCAATTTCCGGGGATCGTCCACGATCAGTCGGCGTCGGGCGCGACCATCTTCATCGAACCGATGTCGATCGTCGAAGCGAACAATCGCTTGCGCGGTCTTGAGTCCGCCGAAGAAAGAGAGGTCGCGCGCGTTTTGTCCGAGCTCTCCGGCATCTTGGGCGGGGCTGCGCCGGACCTTACAGCCAACGCTGACTTGAGCGCGCAGCTCGACGCGATCGGCGCCCGAGCGCGTTGGTCACGTTCGGTCGAAGGCGTAAGTCCGGCGCTGAGTCCCGAACGAGCGATACGCGTCGTCCGAGGTCGCCATCCGCTGCTTCGCCGCAAAGCCGTGCCCCTGGACATCGAAGTCGGCGTGGATTTCGACGCCCTGGTTATCTCCGGTCCGAACATGGGCGGCAAGACCGTCATGCTCAAGACAATCGGGCTGTTCTGTCTCATGACGTACGCCGGGATTCCATTGCCGGCGGGCGCGGGCACAGTGGTCGGGATGTTCGACCACATCGCGTGCGTCGTCGGCGACGATCAGTCCATCGCGGAGAATCTCTCGTCGTTCTCCGCGCACCTCAGAGCACTGCACGCGGCGCATAGCGTCGCCGGCCCCGGCTCGCTCGTGCTCGTCGACGAGATCGGCAGCGGAACAGAGCCGAGCGCGGGCGCCGCGATCGCCCAAGCGCTCATCGAGTCGCTGCTCGAGCGCGGCTCGCGCGTGGTGGTCACTACGCACTTCATGCAGTTGAAGACCTTCGCGGCTGCCAGAGAGCGCGTGGCCAACGCCTCCATGCTCTTCGATGCAGCGACGAACGAGCCGACGTATGTCTTGGCAGTCGGCGTGCCCGGCCGGTCGCTTGCCATTCCGCTCGCCCGCTCACTCGGCTTCGACGAAAGCACGATCGCGCGCGCGCAAGAACTGCTCGGCGCAGAAGCGATGGATCTCGACCGCATCTTCGCACAACTTGCAGAAGACCGAGACGCGCTGCGCCGCGCCCTGGACGACGTGGAGTCGCAGCAAGCGCGCAACGCTGAGCGCGAAGCCGACCTCACCAAGCGGATGAACGAAGCCGCGGCGGCGCGTGCCGATTTCGATCGCCGTGCGGCGGAGGCGCTTGCGCAAGCGATTGAAAAGGCCGCCGCGGACGTCCGCCTAAAAGCCGCCGCGACCGAAGCCGAAGCGCGCCGCCAACGAAGCAAGCCGGATCCGCATGCGTCCGAGGCGCTCGAACGCACGCTCTCGGAGATGCGGCGCAGTCTTGGGCTAGAGAGCGCGACGCAGACGTTCGATGCCGCGGACAGTGGTGCGTCGACAAGCAGCAACACCTCTTTTGAGATCGGCGACGCCGTGTTCGTGCGAAGCTTCAACGCGCACGGCGTCGTGGCCGACGTCTACGAACGAGACGTGCTCGTCTCCATCGGCAATGCGAAGACGATCGTCTCGCGCAACGATCTTGCACTTGAACGCCGCGCGACTGGGCCCGTGACCTCGCCAGTGTCGCGTCGCAAAGGCGAAGATATCGCCGCCGCTGCTGAGCGCGCGCAGACATCGGTCGACGTGCGCGGCCTGCGAGTCGAGGAAGCGACGCCCATCGTGGACAAGGCTCTGGACGAGGCGTCGCTCGCCGGATTACGTGAGCTGCGCATCATCCATGGCCGCGGCACCGGGCAGTTGCGCAAGGGGCTTGCCGAGTTCTTGCGCGATCATCTCCAAGTCGCGACGACGGCGTATGCCGCCGATCGCGAGGGCGGTTCCGGCGTGACCGTGGCTACCCTTCGCTAAGGGAGAAAGTACCGAGCATGGCGAGCGTCGCCGAACAACTGGAGCGGCTCACCGCAAATTGCGTTGACGTGGTCACACGCGAAGACTTAAGCGCGCGCCTGATGCAAGGCCGGCCGCTGCGCGTGAAACTCGGCATCGACCCGTCGGGACCCATGCTCCATCTCGGTCACGCAGTCGTGTTGCGACAACTACGAGCATTTCAGGATTGCGGACATAAGGCGGTTCTGGTCGTCGGCGATTTCACAGCGCAGATCGGCGATCCGACGGGCCGGGTGAACTCGCGTAAGCCGCGCACGCCCGAACAGATCCGCGAGGACATGCGCTCGTACGCCGAACAGGCGTCGCTCGTCCTCGATATCGAGAAAGCCGAGATCCGCTACAACAGCGAGTGGCTCGGCCCCTTAAGCTTCTCGAACCTCATCGGATTACTCGCCACGAGCACGGTGGCCCGGATGCTCGAACGCGACGACTTCAGCAAACGCTACGCAGAAGGCGCGCCGATCGGCCTGCACGAGTTCATGTATCCCATCTCCCAGGCATACGATTCCGTCATGCTCGACGCAGATGTCGAATTGGGCGGAACGGAACAACTCTTTAATCTCATGATGGGCCGGCGGCTGCAAGACGACCTCGGCAAGCCGCCGCAGATCTGCATGACGCTTCCGATTCTGGAAGGCACGGACGGCGTGCAGCGGATGGGTAAGAGCCTCGACAATTTCATCGCGTTGCGCGAAGAGCCGGCGCAGATGTTCGGCAAGATCATGTCGCTGCCGGACGCGTTGCTCGAACGTTATTGGCGACTCGCCACCGACAAGTCAACGGCAGAAGCCGACAACATAGTCGCGGAAATCAAGAGCGGTGCGTTGGCACCACGCGACGCCAAGGTCGCGCTCGCCGAAACGATAGTGCGCCTCTACCACGGTAAGCCGGCTGCGATGGACGCACGCGAGCACTTCGAACGTACCGTCGTCCGCAAAGAGATGCCCACCGACATCCCCGTATTCGAACTCGCATCGGAACTGACGGCCGCTCCCCTTGCGAAAGTATTGGTCGCAGTCGGATTTGCTTCATCGGGTCGCGAGGCCCAGCGCCTTATCAAGGACGGGGCGATCAAGGTGGACGGGGCGCGCGCCGACGGCGAGGAGAGCGCGAACACATCATGGAGCGGCAAGGTGCTGCAGAAGGGCAACCACCGCTTCGTGAGGTTGACATAGTCGCATCCCTCAGGCTGACGTAGTCGCCGCCGCGACGATCTCGCGCAGTTCGTCTCGCCCGAAATGATAGGTCGCCCCGCAGAAGTCGCAGCGCGCCTCCGTGACCTCATCCTCGCGTGCCATGGTCTCCAACTGCGCCCGGCCGAATCCGAGCAAAGCCTTGATGACGCGCGCGCGATCGCACGAACACGAGAACGAGACCTCATGGTGCGCGGTGATGCGCGGCGACAGATCGGCTGTGAGTTCGTGGATGAGATCGTCGGGCGAGCTGCCGTCGTTGATGAGCGTGCTAACCGAACCAAGCCGCTTCGCCCGCTCTTCGAGCGCGCGAGTCGTGTCGTCATCCGCGCCGGGCAGAAGCTGCGCCAGCACGCCGCCCGCCGCCACGACGCCGCGGGGGCCCGCAAGCACGCCGACGGCGACGATGGTCGGGATCTGCTCCGAGCGCGCGAAGTAGTGCGCGAGATCCTCGCCGATCTCGCCGGAGACCAAGCGCACGGCGCTCGTATATGGCTGACCGCTGTCGAACGTGCGCGTGACGTGCAGCGACCCGGAACCGATCAATCCGGCGACGTCGAACTTGCCGCGCGAATTCAAAGGCACGTCGGCGAGCGGTTCCTCCACGTAGCCGCGCACGCGGCCGTCCGGCCGCACCTCAGCGTGGACTCGGCGCACGGGCCCGTCCCCCGCGACCTGCAACGCGATCCGCTCGCGGCCGTTCAGCGCGAACCCCATCATCGCAGCGCCGGTGAGCAGACGGCCGAGCGCAGCCGTCGCTGTGGGCGAACAGCCGTGTCGTGATTGCGCTTCGATCACGACATCGGTCGTACGCGCCGCGAGCACGCGGACGTAGTCTCCCGCCGCCATGGCGGATGCGATGTGGTCAGCCGACATCGCAACTGCGGTCAACAGGCATCGCAATTGTCTTCAGAGCGGAGCGTGACCGCATCCTGCCGAACGGCCGTCGCCATGAGCGCTGCAGCCAGACGACGGCCGACCGTCGTCGTCATCCACGGTCCGAATCTGAACCTGCTCGGTACGCGAGAGCCGGCCGCATATGGCTCGGCGACCCTGCAGGATATCGACGCCGTCATCCGCGGGCTTGCCGAAGAACTCGATTGCGACATCTCGACCTCCCAGCATTCCGGTGAAGGCGAGATCATCGACGTGATCCATAGCGCGGCGGTCGCAGGCAGCGCGATCGTGATCAACCCAGGCGCGTTCTCGCACTATTCGTACGCGATCCGCGACGCGCTCGCCGCCGCCGACGTGCCGAAGGTGGAAGTGCATCTCTCGAACGTCCACGCGCGCGAAGAGTTTCGCCGCGTCTCGGTTTTGGCTCCGGTCGTCAACGGCGTCGTCGCCGGGTTCGGCGCGAACTCCTATCTCCTCGGCGTTCGCGCAGTGGTCGCAATGCTTGATAAATAAAGGGATTGAGCGCTCGCCGGGCAGGAATGGGCGAACCGCGGTCTAAGTCGCTTCGCAGACCACGACCTCTGGGCGCTTGTTGCATTTGAGCCAGAGCCTCGTGAAGTTTCACGAAACGCTGTAGGAGGAAACTGATGACCAAGGCTGAGCTGATCGATGCAGTCGCAGAGGAAACGGAACAGACCAAGCGCGAGGTGGCGACCGTAGTCGACGCAGTGCTCGAGCACATCAAGAAGGCGTTGCAGAAAGGTGACAAGGTCCAACTTATTCCGTTCGGAAGCTTCGAAGTGCGGGATCGCAAGAAACGCGAGGGACGCAATCCGAAGACGGGCGAAAAGCTCACCATACCTGCGCGCAAAGTTCCGGCGTTCCACGCCGGCAAAGATCTGCGCGACTCAGTGAACAAAGGCAAGAAGCGCTAAGCTTCAGCCGCATATGACAGAAGAAGCCTCCCCGCCACGGACGGATCCGCGGCAACCTGGGGAGGCTTCTTCAATTGGAGCCCGCTTCGTCGCAGGACCCATCGACGCGCGGGAGATCCCAGACGCCGTCGCGATATTTCTCGAAGCATTCCACGACAGCGCCGCCTATGTCTATGGTGAACCGCCGCGACCCGAAGCGATGATCGACGTCTGGTCGTTCGCGCGAAGCGTCGAACCCGACGCGTTCCTCGCGGCCCGCGACGACGATGGGGCTGTCGTCGGCTACGAATTCCTCACTACGTCCGTCAGCGCGCTGCGCTCGGCCGCGATCCGCCGACTTGCGCCGCTGCGCTGGGCCTGGCGCGCAGTCACCGGCCGCTACGGGATCATCTGGCCGCACGCACTGCGTCTTTTCGCGAACAAGCTTTCGTTCGTCCGCTCGTCTGGGGAATTTCGAACGCACGGCGACGCGCAGTTGCTGAACATCGCCACCGCGGCGCGTGTGCGCGGGCGCGGCGTAGCCGGGATCCTCGTCAGAGCCGGGCTTGCCTACCTTCGATCACGCAGCATTTCCGAATTGCGGTTAGAAGTTCGGCCGGACAACGTGCCCGCTCGCGCTGTCTACGAGCGCACGGGCTTTGCCGAGGTGGGCAGAACAAAAGACGCGGGCGGCGAGTGGATCGTCATGACGGTGCGACCTTGACCGCCGGCTCAAGCGCGGAACGGGTCCTTGGACTCTTGCACGCAGCCGTTACGGCGGTATCCTACCTCTAGAGGAAAGGATGGGTGGCTCGTGCGCGATGGAAGACGTGGTATTTCAGCAATAGCTGCTACGGCCATTATGACGCTTGCCGCGACCGCTTCGGGCGCGCCGGCGGCGGCCATGTGGCACAGTTCGGTACCGCAGCTGCAACACATCATCATCATCGTCCAAGAGAACCGCTCCTTCGACAGCTATTTCGGAACCTATCCGGGCGCCAACGGAATCCCCATGCATAATGGCAAGCCGACCATATGCAATCCCGACCCGAACACGGGAAAGTGCATCGCATCGTATCTCGATTTTCACGACATCAATTACGGCGGCCCGCACGATCCGCCATCGTTCCGGACCGATCTCGACGGCGGCAAGATGGACGGTTTTATCACCGCGGCGAAGGGATACCCGTTTCCCGATAAGGTTATGGCGTACCACGACGGCACGCAGCTGACAAATTACTGGGCATACGCGCAGCAATACGTTCTGCAAGACGAGATGTTCGCGCCGACCAACGCATATAGTCTGCCCGAACATCTCTTCCTCGTCTCGAACTGGTCGGCGTATTGCTCGTTCCCGAACAATCCCTCGACGTGCACGTCGTCATTTGTCCCCGGACAACCACTAACGGGCACCTACGGGTGGACCGACATCACGTGGCTGCTGCACGCAGCCCACGTGCCATGGAAGTATTATGTGTTCGGCGGTCAGTCCGGGGACGTGATCAACCCGGGCGAGGACGACGGCATTCACGGCATATACGTGAAGCAAGACGCGAAGATCGGCTCGCAATGGAATCCGCTGCCTGCTTTTTCCGATGTCGGACAGGACGGTCAACTGAACGACATCGTGCCCGGTAAGTCGTTCTACAAAGACGCTGCGGCCGGCACGCTGCCGGCGGTGTCGTGGGTGATTCCCGATGCGATCTACAGCGAACATCCGCCGAATTCCGTGAAAACGGGAATGCAGTATGTGACCGGCCTCGTGAATGCGGCCATGAGCAGCCCTGATTGGCACTCGACCGCGATCTTCATCACGTGGGATGAGTGGGGCGGCTTCTTCGATCACGTGGCGCCGCCGACCGTGGATTGGGCCGGCTACGGTTTTCGCGTGCCCGGACTCGTGATCTCGCCTTGGGCGCAGCACAACGTCGTCGATCATCAGACGCTAAGCTTTGACGCGTATAACAAACTCATCGAAGATCTGTTCTTGGGTTCGCAACGGCTCGATCCGACCACCGACGGCAGACCAGATCCGCGACCTGACGTGCGCGAGAACTATCCGCCGCTCGGCGACTTGCTCAACGATTTCGATTTTTCACAGCGACCGCGGCCACCGATGATGTTGCCGAACGCGATCATCCATCCATAAAAGGAAAATCGCCGGCTGATAATACCAACGCTGCGATTATGTCAGCGCATGCAAAAGATCATATCACCATGCCGAAGCGTGAAGGGTAAAACTCGCGATAACGTAACGAGAGAAGAGCGGGATTAGCCCCATCTCGGACCCGTTATCAAGGAGTCACCAATGAGATCCCCCTTCAACGCCATCGCGGCTCTCGCGATCACATTTGCTTTCGTGTTGCCCATCGCGGCAGCGGCGTCCACCAATCCTGTTGAGCTGAACGCCGGCAGCATGGTCACATCGAGCATCAATCAGACCATCGATTCCGGCAGTGCGCACGCCGGCGATAGATTCACCATGACCGTTTTGACACCGTACCCCGGCAACAACGGCGTCTATGACAATGCCAAGCTCTACGGGCACGTGACGCGCGTCGTCTCAGCCGGCCAAGGGCAGAACCCGGTGCTCGAATTCAATATCGATCGCATGGTGTTGGCAAGCGGACGTCAGGCAGGCGTTTCGATGCTGCTGCAATCGCAAGCGACACAACGCCACAATATGATCGCGAACACCGCCATCACGGCGTTGGGCGGCATGATCGTGGGCAACATGATCGGCAAGTCGCTCTTCAAGACAAATCTCGGCGGGGCGGCAGGCCTCATCGCCGGCGCGCTATATGCCAATAACAAGAGGTCAAACGTGTCGCTGCGCCAGGGGTCGGTCGTCGTGACCGAAGTTCGGCAGTCAGTGGCCCTTCTGTATCCGAGCGCGACCGCCAAGGTCTCGCGGATCTAGCGCTTCGGCCCGAACACGTTCCGGAATGCAACGCTGACGCGCGGACCGACGAGGTCGCGCGTCTTCGGTATGCCATGCTCGAAGTTCAGGTGGCTGCGGTAGTCCATGAGCAGCAGGCTGCCAGGTTCGAGATCGAGGTCGAGCACGCGCCGTGGTGAGGACTTGCTGCGGATCCTCATCCGGCGGATCGAACCGAGACTGACCAACGCCACCGGAGCGCCGACCGGTCCGCGCTCTACGTGATCGCCGTGCGGCGCGACGCTGTCGTTGCCGTCGCGGTAGAAGTTCAGACCGGCTGCGTTGAAGGTAAAACCGCAGAACTCTTCAACCGGACCGCGCATCAATGCGATCGGTTCGGGCAGCTCGGCGTCGCTCAACGCGTACGATCCGACGAGACGCGGCACGTCCACGATCCGATCGTACATGGGCCTGCGCTCGGCGCGCCACGCGACTTCGTCGCGCAGTCGTTCGAACCACAGCCTTGTTTGATCTTCATTGAAAAGCGCG
>Ga0210384_10000759_pt1 | contig 47902 bp, 32 predicted proteins | sample IncBWH2MmetaG_FD_160574 | JGI IMG/M metagenome (GOLD analysis project Ga0210384, IMG submission 160574) | Forest soil microbial communities from Barre Woods Harvard Forest LTER site, Petersham, Massachusetts, United States - Inc-BW-H-2-M | ecosystem: Environmental > Terrestrial > Soil >... | reverse complement strand
TGCTTGATGATGTCGGCCTGGAGGGTGACGCCGAGGTGGTTGGCCTGGCCGGTGAGGTCGGCGGAGAGGTGATAGTCCTTGTCCTTCTTGAAAGCGTTGTTGCGGAGGTAACACCAGAGGACCGTGGCCATGCCGAGTTCATGCGCGCGGGCAAAGGCTTGGCTGATTTCGATGATCTGCTTGCTGGCGCCGTCGGAGCCGAAATAAATGGTGGCGCCGACCGCGGCTGCGCCCATGTTCCAGCATTCCTCGACGCTGCCGTAGAGGATTTCTTCCGCTTTGTTGGGGAAGGTGAGCAGTTCGTTATGGTTGATCTTCACCATGAACGGAATTTTGTGAGCATACTTGCGCGCGCAAGAGCCCAGCACGCCAAACGTGGAAGCCACGGCGTTGCAGCCGCCCTCCATGGCCAGCTTGACGATATTTTCGCCGTCGAAGTAATCAGGATTGGGCGCAAAGCTGGCGCCGGCGGAATGCTCGATGCCCTGATCGACGGGCAAAATCGAAAGATATCCGGTGCCCGCAAGCCGCCCGAAGTTGAACATGCGCTGGAGGTTGGTCATCACGCGAACGTTGCGGTCCGAGTGCGCCCAGATGCGGTCCACGAAATCGGGGCCGGGAAGATGCAGGCGCTCTTTGGCGATCTTGGGAGATTTGAATCCCAGCAGGGATTCCGCTCTGTCGCCAAGATATGTTTCAATCTTGCTGGTGCTCGTGCCTGTTGCCATGGGTATCTCCTTGCTTGAACTTATTCCTTAATTCCTGTTGTAAGCATTGCGCCCGCGGCCGTATCCACCAGCCACAGAAGTTTTCCGTTCGCCGGCTGAATCAACTGCGCCGGCAATTGCTCGGGCTCGTAAGGACCTTCGAGCACGGCCTTGAGAGCGGGGGCCTTGTCCGCGCCCGTGACCATGAAGATCACCAGCTTGGCATTGTTGGCCGCCGGCGCAGTCAGAGTGATGCGCTCCGTATAGAGCTTGCCGACCCAGTTTCTGGAGACGATGCGCTTGTCCGCGTGCAGCGCCTTGGTGCCGGGAAAGAGCGAAAGGGTATGTCCCTCATTGCCCATGCCAACCAGGACCAGATCGAAGCGCGGATACTGCCCATCGGAAAGCTTGAAATAGGAGCGCAGTGCCTGTTCGTATTCCTTGGCGCCCTGCTCCGTGTCCGGATTCTCACCCTTGATGCGGACGACCTGCTCGGGCTTCAAAGGCGATTTGGAAATCAGAGCTTCGCTGGCCATGCGAAAATTACTGTCGGGGTGATCGGGGCCGACGCTGCGCTCGTCACCGAAAAAAAGATGCAACTTGTCCCAGGGCACCTGCGAGCGAAGGGAAGCGTCGTTCACCAGCAAGCCATAAAGCGTCTTGGGCGTGGATCCGCCAGCCAGCGCGACCGTGAAGGAACCTTTTTCCTTGACCGCTGCCGCCGCCGCTTGCACAAATATTCCAGCAGCGCGCCTGGCGATGGACGCGCCGTCCGCCAGAATTCGAATTTCGCGTTCCACGCCGGCTCCTATGAGGCCGTTGCCAACTTCATCTTTCCGCCACGCTTGTCAATCTCTTCTTCGCCGATTTTGCGCCAGGCGCGCCCATCGCGCTCGAGCAGCGCATCGGAATCCGCCGGGCCCCACGTACCGGCGCCGTAATTCGGGAATTCCCGCGCCGGCAGCGCGTGCCAGACGTCGATCAACGGTTGGATAACGTTCCAGCCGGCTTCCACCATGTCGGCGCGCTGGAACAACGTGGCATCGCCGGCCATGCAATCGCGGATGAGCCGCTCGTACCCTGTGTTGTGCTCGGTGCCAAAGTACGTGGTGTAGTCGAAATCCATGTTCACCAGGCCAAGTTTCATCACGGAGCCCGGGATCTTGGCGCCGAAGCTGAGCGAGATGCCTTCTTCCGGTTGAATGTGGATAACCAGCCGATTGGTCTCGACGTTTTTTACGGTGGTGTTGCGGAACAGTACGAAAGGCGTGCGCCGGAACTGAATGACGACCTCGGTGGTCCTTCTGGCAAGACGCTTGCCAGTGCGCAGATAAAAGGGCACGCCAGCCCAGCGCCAGTTGTCGATGAGAAGTTTCAGGGCCACGAAGGTTTCGGTGTTTGATTCCGGAGATACATCGTGCTCGGTGCGGTATCCTGGCGCGGGCCTTCCGTCTTCCGTGCCTTCGCCGTATTGGCCGCGCACCGAGTGCGTCAGCACATCCTCGGGATTCAGCGGCTGGATGGCGTGGAGCACTTCGGCTTGCTTGTTGCGAACTTCGTCGGCATCGAAAGAGATGGGCGGCTCCATGGCCGTCAAAGTGAGCAACTGGAAGAGGTGGTTGGGCACCATGTCGCGCAGCGCCCCTGCCGTTTCGTAAAACCCGCCGCGTTGCTCGACGCCGACGGTCTCACCCGCAGTGATTTGCACGTGATCCACGTAATTGCGATTCCAGAGCGGCTCGATGATGTTGTTCGAAAAACGGAAGACCATGACGTTTTGCACGGTCTCTTTGCCGAGGTAGTGATCGATGCGGTAGATCTGGTCTTCCTTCAGGACCTTTTTCAAGTCCGCGTTGAGCTGTTTGGCCGACTCCAGATCGTGGCCGAAGGGCTTTTCCACGATAACGCGCCCCCATTGGCCGTTTTCTTCCGCGGTCAGCTTTACCTCGCCGAGCATCTTGGCGATGGGTGAGAAAAACCGCGGGGCCACAGCAAGATAGAAAAAGCGGTTGCCTTGCGTGTTGTGCTCTTTGGCGGCGTCGGCCACCTGCTGCTGGAGCCTCTTGTATGCCTCGAGGTCCCCGAAGTCGCCTTTGACGTAGTAGATGCGCTCGGCAAACCAGTTCCAAAGCTCAGAGCTCACCGGCACGGTGGCGAACTTGGGAACTTCTTCGCCCAGCATTTTGCGGAAGCTTTCGGTGGTGTAGTCATTCCCCGCAAAGCCGACAATCGCAAACTGCTTGGAGAGCAAGCCATCTCCCGCGAGATTGCACAAAGCGGGGATGAGCTTGCGCTTGGTGAGGTCGCCGCTGGCTCCAAAGATGACCATTACGCATGGACCAGCAATCGGATTCGTGGAAGCCGGGTGATTCAAGCTCATGTAGAGGCTCTCCTGCCTTTTTTAAGGCTCGTGGTTTGTAAAAATTCTTAAGCGCCGGCTTTCTTTTCGATGTGCCCGCCGAACTGGAAGCGCATGGCGGACAGAAGCTTCGCGGCGAACTCGTCTTCACCGCGAGAGGTGAAACGTTGATAGAGCGATGCCGTCAGTACCGGCGCCGGCGCTGTCGATTCGATGGCCGCCAGGATGGTCCAGCGCCCTTCGCCAGAATCGGAGACGCGGCCCGAGAAACGCTCAAGCGTCGGCTGCTCGAGCAGGGAAATGGCCGTCAAATCGAGCAGCCAGGAAGCGACCACGCTGCCGCGCCGCCAGACTTCAGCGATGTCCGCGAGGTTGAAGTCGTATTGATAGTGTTCGGGATTGCGTAGCGGGGTAGTTTCCGCGTCCACTTCGCGCGTGCCCTTGCCGGCGTTGGCATGCTTGATGATGTTGAGGCCTTCGGCGTAGGCGGCCATCAAGGCGTATTCGATCCCGTTGTGCACCATCTTTACGAAGTGCCCGGCGCCCGACGGTCCACAGTGCAGGTAGCCTTCTTCTGCAGTGCCGCTGGCTTTTTCGCGGCCCGGCGTGCGGTCCACATTGCCGCGGCCCGGGGCCAGCGTTTTGAAGATGGGATCGAGATGCTTGACGATGTCCTTCTCGCCGCCAATCATCTGGCAGTAGCCGCGTTCGAGGCCCCAGACGCCGCCGCTGGTGCCGACGTCGGCGTAGTGGAGCTTCTTTGGCGCCAATTCCTTGGCGCGCCGGATGTCGTCAATGTAATAGGAGTTGCCGCCATCGATGACGATGTCGCCGGGTTCGAGCTTGGCCGACAGGTCAGCAAGCGTGGAATCCACCACCGCGGCGGGAACCATCAACCAGACCGCGCGGGGCTTCTGGAGTTTCTTGACGAAGTCGTCCATCGACGAGCTTCCGGTGGCGCCTTCGCCGGCCAGTTGTTTCACCGTGTCCGCGCTACGGTCATATACCACACACTGGTGGCCGTTCTTGATCAAACGCCGCACCATGTTGGCGCCCATCCTGCCGAGTCCGATCATGCCAAGTTGCATAGCGTCCGCTCCTGTACATTCGATTTTAGTGGCCCGATTTCAATGCTGTGCTGCCGCAAATTCTTTCAGGCAATGGCCTGCTGCACGGCTGCCGTTAGCTTCGCGAGGTCGCCCTTCACGTCTTTGCCCAGGTGGACACGCAGTGCACGGCGTCCACGCTCCGCAAGCACCGCGAAGTCGCCGCGAGCCTGCGCCGCTTTGACGACTCCAAAGGTGTACTTCTGGTCCGGCACCGGCAGATCCACGGCGTCATCACAAGTAATCTGCAGGAAGACGCCGCTGTTGGGGCCGCCTTTGTAGGCTTGTCCGGTGGAGTGCAGGAAGCGCGGGCCAAATCCGAGGCAGGTGGCGACTTTTTTCTTGTCCCGCACGGCGTGCCGGAGGCCTTGCAGCGTCGCTTCGTTGGCATCATTCATGGTGATGTAACCGAGAACCGCAAAGTAGTCGCCAGCTCCGATACGTCCAAGATGCGCCTTCAAAACGTCCGCGAGTTTTGCCCCGCCCTTCAAAGCAGCGGTGTTTTTTTCGTCGGCGTACAGCTTGAAACCTTCGCCTTCGAAAAATGGCGTCTCCGCCGGCAGCTTTCCGGCCGCTTCGTATTCATTGGTCAGTTTGCGCGTCTCGATTTTGCTGGCTTCCACGTCCGGCTGGTTGAAGGCATTGATTCCGATGATGGAGCCCGCGACGGCCGTGGCAATTTCCCACCGGAAGAACTCTTCGCCCAGGTTGTAAATGTCTTCCACGGCGATGCGCACGACCGGATGCCCGGCCTTTTCCAGCGCATCCACGGCCGCATCCTGGTCCTTATCCGGTCCCGCTTCGAGACGCAGATAGGCGAAGATGCGATCGTTGCCATAAACTTCCGGCTTGCCGAGCTTCTCGCGATCCACGGGAATGATGCCCTTGCCGATTTTCCCGGTGGATTCGGCCAGAAGTTGTTCGAGCCACGCGCCGAGATCGCTGATCCCCGGCGAAGCAATAATCGTTACTTTGTCACGGCCCTGATTCGCTCCGGTGCCCAAGATGGCTCCGAGGACTACGCCCGGATTGGCATCGGCAGGAACTGTCGAGCCGCAGGCATGCACCATCTCTTCCGTGTTGTTGAGGAATTTCGCCACGTCCAGACCCATAACCGCGGCCGGCACCATGCCGAAATTCGAAAGCGCCGAATACCGCCCGCCGATGCTCGGCAGTCCCTTGAAAATCTTGCGGAACTTGTCGCTCTCGGCGACGTGTTGCATCTTCGAGCCGGGATCGGTAACGGCGATGAAGCGGTTGCCCGCTTCTTTTTCGCCGACCTTCTCCTTTACCTTCGCGTAGAAATATTGTTTGAAAATGTTGGGCTCGAGCGTTCCGCCGGATTTGCTGGAGACGATGCAGATGGTGTTGCTCAGGTCCACTTTCTCTGCCATCGCCTTGAGCTGCGCCGGGTCGGTCGAATCGAGCACGTGCAGCTCGGGATAGCCGGGAATCTTGCCGTAGGTCATGCGCAAAACTTCGGGGCACAGGCTGGAGCCGCCCATACCGAGCAGCAAAGCATGCTTGAAGCCTGCCTTCTTTACGTCCTCCGCGATTCCCTTCAAATCATCGATGTGCGCGATCTGATCTTCCGTCACGCCCAGCCAGCCCAGCCAATTGCCTTCGTCCGTGCCGGTCCAGAGCGAAGCGTCGCCTTGCCAGAGGCGCCGCACCTTGTCGTTCTTCTTCCAATCTTCAATCGCGGCTTTCACGCCGGTCGCCAGCTTTTCGGGAAGCACATACGTTTGCCGGTCAATTTTTACGGCTCCAGCGCTTTCACTGCGCTTTCCCGTGGCAGCGAGGAGCGTCACGAAAGCGTCAGCGAACAGCTTCACACCATCGGCGAGCAGTTTGTCGGTGACATCCTTCATGGAGACGCCCGCCTTCGGCAGCGTTTCCATGGTGTCGAAAGCTGACTCGACATCCTCGGTCAAGCTCGCGCGCAGCTTTCCGTGATCGCGGAAAGCGTTGTAAGTGGCCGGCGGAATGGTATCCACGGTATCCGCCCCAATCAACTCTTCCACGTAGATGACATCCCGAAAGTTCGGATTCTTGGTGCTGGTGCTGGCCCAGAGCAGGCGCTGCGTTTGGGGAGTTTTTGCCGCCAGCGCTTTCCACCGCGGGCTGTTGTAGATTTCGTGATACTTGTGATAGGTGAGCTTGGCATTGGCGATGGCCACTTTGCCGAGCAAGCCGCTGATCATGGCGCGCTGCGCTTGATCCGTGGTGGTTTTCAGTTTGGCTTCCAGTTGCCCGTCGATCACCGCGTCGATGCGGCTCACGAAGAAGCTGGCCACGCTGGCGATTTTGCTGATGTCTCCGCCCTTGGCAGCTCTCGCTTCCAACCCCGAAATGTAGGCATCGGCTACTTTTTCATACGCCGACTGGTGGAAGAGGAGGGTGACGTTTATATTGATGCCTTCTTCGATGAGCTGGCGGATGGCCGGAATGCCTTCCTTGGTCGCCGGAACCTTGATCATTACGTTCTCGCGCCCTACCCACTTCCACAGCCGCCGCGCTTCCTCCAGCGTCCCGTTCGTATCGAATGCCAGTGTCGGAGACACCTCGAGGCTCACGTAGCCGTCGCGCCGCTTCGATTGGTCATACACCGGACGCAAAATGTCCGCCGCATCCTGCACGTCGCGCACGGCGATTTTTTCATACAGCGCCTTGGCGTCCAGCGTCTTGGCCTCGGGAGAGTTCATGAGGTCGGCGTAGTCCGTGCTTCCCGTGATGGCTTTCTCAAAGATGGCCGGGTTCGAAGTCATCCCGCGCAGGCCATCTTCGTCAATCAGGCGCTTGAGCTCGCCGCTCGTAAGCAAAGTCCGGCGGATGTAGTCGAGCCACGCCGATTGGCCATAGGCCAGCAGGCCCCGGATCGGGTTCGTTACGTGACCCGAACTTTTGTCTTGAATCGTCGCTGCTGTTGTCATGGCTAGTCTCCTTTGAATCTCGATACTTTTGGGGGAAGCGATTCTACCTCTTCGCGGCGTCCGCGTCCCGCTTTTTGCTACTGCTTGACGGTTGCGTCAAATTTCTCTTCCAAGACCCGGATCTTGCCGAGCCGGCGCACGTGCCGCTCTTCATGCGTGAAGTTCGCGCCGAGAAACGCTTTGACCACGTCGGCGGCCAGCGCCACGCCGATCACGCGCTCACCAAGCACGAGCACGTTGATGTCGTCGTGCTCCACGCCCTGGTGCGCGGAATACGTGTCGTGACACATCCCAGCGCGGATGCCGAACAGTTTGTTCGCCGCCACGCTGGCGCCCACGCCGCTCCCGCAGATGAGCACGCCACGTTCGGCTCTGCCGTCCAGAATGGCGCGGCCCACGGCCTCGGCGAAATCGGGATAGTCGGAAGGGTTTTCATTAAACGCGCCAACATCCAGAACATTGTGCCCGAGCGAAAGAAGCAGTTCGCCAATTCCTTCTTTCAATTTAAATCCGGCATGATCCGAGCCAACTACGAGCCTCATCTCCCTCTCACTTTCCGAGAACCTCTTTCACGGCGGCGACAACGCTTTCCGGTTCGAACCCGAATTTTTTCTGCAATTCCTTCAGCGGCGCGGAGGCGCCAAACGTGCGCATACCGACGGCCTTGCCTTTGAGTCCGATGTACTTGTCCCAGCCCACTACAGAAGCTTGCTCGACCGAAACACGCGCGGTCACGTCGGGCGGCAGCACGCTGTCGCGGTAGGCCTTGGGCTGCTTTTCGAAAAGCTCGCACGAAGGCATGCTCACCACGCGCGCCTTGATGCCTTCCGCTGTGAGCTTGTCGTAAGCGGCCAGACACAGCGAGACTTCGCTGCCCGTCCCGATCAAGATGGCTTCCGGCTTTCCGCCCGCGGCGTCTGCAAGTACGTATGCGCCCTTGGCCAGTCCGGATGCCGGAGCGTATTTCGTGCGGTCCACCGTCGGCAGATTCTGCCGCGTCAGCACCAGCACCGTCGGTTCATGCTTTTGCTGCATGATGACGCGCCAGGCTTCCACCACTTCGTTGGCGTCCGCCGGCCGCAGCACGATCAGGCCCGGAACAGCGCGCAGGGTGATCAATTGTTCGATCGGCTGGTGCGTCGGGCCGTCTTCGCCCACGCCGATGGAATCATGCGTGAATATATAAATGACCGGCACTTCCATGATGGCGCTCAGCCTTATGGACGGTTTCGCATAGTCGCTGAAGATCCAGAACGTCGACCCAAATGTTCTAACTTTCGAAAGCGCCATGCCGTTGCAAATCGCCGCCATGGCATGCTCGCGAATGCCGAAATGCATGTTGCGCCCGCCGCGGCTCGCGGCCTGAAAGTCGCCCGCGCCCTCAAACGTCAGCCGCGTCTTTGTCGAAGGATAAAGGTCGGCCGAACCGCCCATCAGCCAGGGAATATTCTTGGCCAGGATGTTCAGGATTTTGCCCGAAGAGTCGCGCGAGGCAATCCCTTTGGGGTCGGTCGGGAAAACCGGCAAGTCTTTGTCCCAGCCATCCGGCAACTGCCGCTTCTGCATCTTGAAAAGATGATCGGCGAGCTGCGGGAATTGCTTCTTATACTCGTCGAACTTCTTCATCCACTCGGCTCGCGCTGCGCCGCCGTGCTTCCCGATTCCGGCCTTAAACTGATCGTAGACACCGTCGGGCACCAGGAACTTCGCATCTTCCGGCCAGCCATAGCTCCTCTTGGTCAGCCGGATTTCCTCGTCGCCCAGCGGCTCGCCGTGGGCCGCACTCGTATCCTGCTTGGTAGGCGCGCCGTAGCCGATATGGCTGTCGACAATAATAAATGTCGGGCGGTCCGTGGTCTGTTGGAACTGGTTCAGCGCTTTTTCGAGCATGCCCAGATCGTTGGCGTCGGTAACGTGCACGACGTTCCAGCCGTACGCTTTGAAGCGCGCGCCGACATCTTCGGTGAAGGCCAGGCTGGTGTTGCCTTCGATGGTGATGTGATTGTTGTCCCAGATCCAACAAAGGTTCGAAAGTTTGTGGTGCGCCGCGAGCGAGGCTGCTTCGCCGGAGATGCCTTCCATCAGGCAGCCATCGCCGCAGATGGCGTACACGTCGTAATCAATCATGTCGAAGCCGGGTTTATTGAAGTACGACGCCATCCACCACCGTGCCATGGCCATGCCCACACTCGTGGCCACGCCCTGGCCCAGCGGACCGGTGGTGGTCTCGACGCCCGAAGTCCAGCGATATTCCGGGTGGCCGGGACACCGGCTGTCCATCTGCCGGAATCTTCGAATGTCCTCGAGTTTCACCGAGGGTTCCCCGAGCGCTTCATATTGAGGATTGACCGCCTTCACTTGCGCGAGATGCAGCAGCGAATAGAGCAGCATCGAGGCATGCCCGTTCGAAAGCACGAAGCGGTCGCGGTTCGGCCAGATCGGATCGTTCGGGTCAAAGCGCAGGAATTTTTGCCACACGGTATACGCGACGGGCGCCAGCGCCATCGGTGTTCCCGGATGCCCGGAATTCGCTTGCTGCACCGCATCCATCGATAAAGTCCGGATAGTATTGATGGCGAGTTGATCGAGATTGGGCTGGCTCACAGTAGCTCCTGTCGTCATGGGAGGGACTCCTCTCACTGGCATTGGTCAGGTCTTAGATGCACCACAGTCTGCTTCGGGTGAGGGGGATTCTACGCTAAATCGAACGCCTTGGCGCGGTCGGTTTTTCCACAGCCGTGGTGCTGACTTCGCCTTTGTTGGATTCGCCTACCCATCCGGCACCGCACTGGGGCGTTTCTGCAGACGTGTATAACACAGACGCAGAAAACAGGGTAATGAAAACTGTGTTAGGGCTGGTTGCCCTCCGAAGCGCCGCACTCGGCCTCCTAACATGCTTGTTTAGCCGGCAACCTATGACTACTTTCCTGTGCGAATGTTGCAGATCTCATGTCGTGAAGTTGCAGGGCATCCGGCTGCTTTAGACTCGCCGCCCACTCCGCCGTATTTGTGCCAGTTGCTTTCGAGCAACTTGGGTCCGGCCGAACATGCGCATTGAGCCCGCCCTCTGTACATGCTACTTTTTTATATCTGCCCTGCCCGGGTGGCGGAATGGCAGACGCTGAGGACTTAAAATCCTCCGGGGTTTTACCTCATGTGGGTTCGACTCCCACCCCGGGCACCAGTTTTGCCGAGCACAAAGCATTCGCTGTATCAATCCCTCGCGGCGGCGCTATTAGCTTTTTGGGGCAAGTGTCCAAAATGAGACTTACAGCGAGTCTTTATATAAACGAGGATGAATCAGCACGCGACGGTTGGCATCGAGCAGTTAAGGTGCACCGGCGGCGCTGGCGAAACCACTACCCTACGGCAGCCAACCCAACGACTGACGCATCTGGATGCTCGCGGCCCGCACGGATTAACTCTCCAAGCTTCCCAGTCCCCTGTGAATTCAACAGAGTGTGCAGCAGGTCGAGATGGTGTGCGTATTTCCGAACTTCGGGGTGGCGCGTCTGCAGGCGAAATTCCTGCCCATCGTTTTCCTGAACTTTGCCGTACTTGCTTACCCATCCCTTGCCAACGGCCAGAGCTCCAGCTTGGTGCCAACCGAAGGCAGAATCTCCGGAACAGTCCTCCTGAACACGGACCATCGTCCAGCGAGCCAGGTCGCGGTCAGCCTCAAATCGCACGTCGCCGGGATTTTCCGCACTATCCTCACCGACGTCGAGGGCCACTTTGAAGTGCGCGGCCTTCCTCCGGGCGCCTACGACATCGTCGTCGAGGAACCGGGCTATGAATCCGCCCATTCCAGCGCGCAACTCGCCGGCCCCTCAGCGGACCTCGTAATCTATCTCAAGTCCTCCAGAGTGGCGGAAACACGCCGCAACAACGACACGGTTTCCGTTCACGCGTTGAAGATCCCCGGCAAAGCGCACCATGAATTCCAAGAGAGTTTCGAGCGCCTGGCAAAGAATGATCCCGCTGGCGCCCTCAGTCACCTCAACAAGGCCATACAAATCTTCCCAGACTTTTACGAAGCCTACTGCCAGCTGGGTGTGGTGGAGACAAAGTTGGGCCACAGGGACGAAGCCATGCAGTCCTTCCAAACCGCCGTCGATTTGAGTGGAGGCCGCTATGCCTCGGCGGAATTTGGCCTTGGCTACCTTCTCTATCTCGAAGGAAAGCCGCGCGAAGCGGAAACAGTCATCCGCAGAGGCTTGGAGGTGGATGAGAATTCGGCCGACGGTTACACCATCCTGGGCATGATTCAATTGAAGCTGGAGCACCCGGACGACGCCGAAAAAAGCGCGCGTGAGGCTCTTCTGCGCAAGCCGGACTTCGCTCTTGCGTATCTTGTTCTCGCGGATGCCTACGGACATGAGGGTGACCGTCAGATGCAACTCCGGGAATTGGAAGCCTATCTCAAACTCGATCCCACCGGTCCCGCGCACGACCTCGTGCAGCAATCATGCGAAGCAGTTCGGCGAATCCTGGCCCAACTCCAAGCACAAAAGTGATTTCGCCACGCTGTCCCTCAAACTCGCTCTCGACGTCTAATCGCTCGTTTCATCTTTGAAGTCACCGCAACCCGTAAAACATTCTCCCTCGCCTACGCGTGGCTACCTTTAGTATCCTCCCTGACACAACTGCGCCGGATCTTCATGCTTGGTCCCGCGGATGTGCGGCGCCTCACGCAGAGGCGTCTCTAGGGGAGGTTTTTGTGGCATCGAACGACTCTTTCGATCTGGTCGTCATCGGCTGCGGTCCCGCCGGGGAAAAGGCGGGCGCACAGGCCGCTTACTTCGGCAAGCGTGTTGCCGTCATCGAGCGCGCCGAGCACATGGGGGGAAGCTGCATCAATACCGGCACCGTCCCCAGCAAGACCCTTCGCGAATCCGCGCTGTACTTCTCCGGACTCAAGCAGCGCGGCCTGTACGGCATCGATTATTCGCTCAAGGAGAATCTTACCGTCCACGATTTCATGCACCACGAGCGCGAAGTCGTCGATATGGAGCGCCAGCGCATTCTGAAAAATCTCGAACGGCACAAAATCGAACTCATACGCGGCCAGGCTTCCTTTGTGGACGCGCACACCGTCGCTGTTTCCGGCGCAGGAGGCACGCGCCGCCTGACGGGCGAAGTCATCCTCATCGCGACGGGCTCGACGCCGAATCGCCCGCCGGAAATCGCGTTCGATGACGTGCACACGTTCGACTCCGACACGTTTCTGCAGCTGGACCGCATACCGAAAAGTCTTGCGGTGATCGGCGGCGGGGTTATCGGGTGCGAATACGCGTCGATTTTTAAGGCGCTGGGCGTCGACGTCACCTTGGTTGATGGTCGTGATCGCTTGCTGCCTTTTCTCGATGGCGAGATTTCCGAACGGCTACGCGATCGCCTCGCCGATCTGGGCATGCACTTCTGGTTCAACGAGCGCCCCGTCAAAGTCGAGAACTCCGCGACCGGCGTGCGTCTGGTGATGAAAAGCGGCAAGACGCTGGAAACCGAGGCCGCACTTTTCGCAGCGGGACGCCGCGCGGCCGTCGATGGACTTGCTCTCGAAAAAGCTGGGCTCGCGCTCACCGACCGCGGATATATAAAGGTTGATGAGCACTATCGCACCGCGGTTCCGAATATTTATGCCGCCGGCGATGTGATTGGGTTTCCCGCGCTGGCCTCCACTTCGATGGAGCAGGGGCGCGTGGCGGTGTGCCATGCGTTTGGATTCAAGTACAAGCAGCGCGTGGCGTCGATGCTTCCCATGGGTATCTATACGATTCCGGAAATTTCCGCCGCGGGCGAAACCGAGGAATCCTGCAAGGAAAAGAAAATCGATTATTGCGTCGGGCGCGCACTCTACGAAAACAATGCGCGCGGGCACATCACCGGCGACACGGCGGGAATGCTGAAAATTATTTTCACGCGCTCCGACAAAAAACTTCTCGGCGTCAGCATCATCGGCGAAATCGCCACGGAGCTGATTCACATCGGGATGATGGTGCTGGACAACGGCCTGACCATCGATGAGTTCATCGAACAGGTTTTCAATTATCCGACGCTGAGCGAAACTTACAAGTACGCGGCGTATGACGGGCTCGGCAATCTGGCGGGGCACAAACTCCGCGAAGGCTAGGATTCGGGGGAAAACTCATGCCACTGGTCAGAATTTCATTGCGGCAGGGAACCACACCGGAATATCGCAAAGCGCTCGGCGACGGCGTGCACCGCGCCATGGTCGAAGCGCTGCAAATTCCACCGGATGACCGCTTTCAGGTCATCACGGAGCATCCGCCGGAAGGACTGATCTGCGATCCACAATATCTCGGCATTCGCCGCTCGGACAAAGTCGTCTTGGTGCAAATCACCGCCAGCGCCGGGCGCAAACCGATGCAAAAACGAAAACTATTCAAGCGCATGTCCGAAATCCTCGCCGAATCCCCGGGCCTCGCGCCCGCCGATCTGATGATTAATCTGGTGGAAGTCGTCTGGGAGAATTGGTCCTTTGGCAACGGCGAAGCGCAATATATGGACAGTTGAGGCGCGATCCGATCTTGTGGTTCTTGCCGTGCGTTATAAATGATATGAAATACTTTCAATTCGTCGCCGCCGTTTTCGTTCTAGTTGTCAGTGCAGCGTTCTTAGCCTTATTGGGCGAAGCGCACGGTGCGATGCGCGCCGGCGCGTCAACTCCGCCTGCTACGCGCTCCTATCTTGGATTCGATCGCAATGAATATCCCGGCGACGAAGCCATGAAAACATTACGGCGCGATTTTGCGTTCACGAGTTTTTGGCTCTCACCGCCCCCGGGCGACAAAACAAACAAAAATACGTGGACCGGCAAACGAGAGTTTCTGCGCGGGCAGGATTTCGGGTTCGTGGTTCTTTATCGAGGGCGCGATGCGCGCGAATTGAAAAATGAAGCGGTGGCGAAACAGAAGGGAACTCTGGACGCTAGAAATGCGGCAAGTTCGGCGAAGACGGAAGGATTTTCCGCGGGCACGATTATTTTTCTCGATATCGAAGACGGCGGGCGCCTTCCGGCAACGTATCATGCTTATCTCCGCGCTTTTGCCGACGAGCTTGCAGGCACTAAGTATCGCGCGGGGGTGTATTGCTCAGGAATTCCCGTGAAGGAAGGGGCGGGCGTCACAATCACGACCGCGGAAGATATCCGCACCAGCGAGGCGCCACGCGAGTTTACTCTTTGGGCTTACAACGACGCTTGCCCGCCGTCGCCCGGCTGCGTGTTTCCGCAAGAGCCGCCGACTCCCGTAGCGAGCGGCATTAGCGCCGCAAAGGTTTGGCAATTTGCGCAGTCGCCGCGCAGAAAGGAATTTGCGGCACACTGTCCGCCGGGTTATCACACGGATGGAAATTGCTATGCTCCATCCGACACCGCGCATGCTTGGTTCCTGGACGTGAATTCTTCTTCGTCGCCCGACCCATCAGGTAGTAAATGAGGCGATGCAGAAATAAAAAGGGCGGCTTGGAAGCCGCCCTCATACAACTTTCTTACGCGATTAAATTTGGCCCAGGCCGCCATCGACGGGCACTTCCGCGCCGGTGATGAACGAGGCATCCGACGATGCCAGAAACGCGACGGCGCCGGCAATTTCGGAAGGCTGGCCGATGCGCTTCATCGGCACTTTGGCGAGAATGCCCTTCACCATCTCGTCGATGGTTTCCGTGGGCAGTCCGGTGCGCGCGAAACCTTCGGGCGTATTGATGGGGCCGGGGCTCACGGCGTTGACGCGGATTCCACGAACCACGAGTTCGGCAGCGAGCGAACGCGTGAAGGAGCGCAGCGCGGACTTGGTGGCCGCATAGACGGTTCCATTGACCAAGCCGATTTGGCTGGCAATAGAAGTGTTGATGATGATCGACGCGCCGTCATTGAGGTGCGGGAGCGCCTTCTGGATAGTGAAATATACTCCCCGGGCATTGATGTCGAAAATTTCGTCATAGAGCGCTTCCGTGGTGGCCTCGACCGGAGCAAACTTGTAGATTCCGGCGTTGGCAAAGAGGACGTCGATCTTTCCGAGTTTCTGCGAAATGGTCGCGAAGAGCTTGTCCAAATCGTCGGCCTTCGAAACGTCGGCGCGAACGGCCAACACATCCTTGCCGATTTCCTTCACGGCTTCATCGAGCGTTTTCTGGTTACGGCCGGCGATGACGACACGCGCGCCTTCCTCACGAAGCCGTTTGGCGGTAGCCAGCCCGATGCCGCTGTTTCCGCCGGTCACTAATGCTACTTTCCCTTCTAGCCTTTTCATTGATTCTCCTTTTCCTATTGTGATGTTTCGAATTGTGCCCTTGGCTTTGTCAAACTGGTGATTCCTGGGAACGCAGGTCCAGGCAATCCATCCCGGTTTACAGCATTTCCGAAGTTTCGATACTTAGATGAATGTCAAAGCATTTGGTTACACCTTGATCCCCCCGGACGGCGAGTTGAAGTCATTCGGCTCAGTGCGTATAAAGGCAAGCATTCGATGAAGAAAGCCGCTGAGCATATCCACGGATACACTTACGGAACGTTCGAAGTACCCGCGTCGGCTGTCTCGATGAGGGAATTGGACGAATTGAAAGTCAGCGTGGGATTTATAGAAGAGAATCAGCACTACCTACGCTTGCGGGTAAGGTACTCGCGGACCAGACCAAGCAAATCGTCGAACACTGGCGGAGCAGCATCCGAGTTGCAGGCAATATTGAAGTTAGGAACCGCAGCCGAGAACTTTCCAGGGCCTTATTGTCGCCGCGAGTCCGGCGGCACGAGGTTGTTCGCGCGATAGTAGACCACAAGCTGGCCGTAGTGCTCGCCGCTGTGCTCGATGGCAAACGTCCAGATGGAGGAGTTGTGGGCCAGCCGGTTACCAAAGAATTTCGATGTATTGTCCAGCCCCGTGTCGCCTTGCTGTTGAATCACTCGCGCTCCGTCCGCGACGGCCTCCTGCACAAACTTCACAACGTCGGCCTTGGTTTTGAAAACGTCACGCGTAGGATTGTCGCCCGGGCCGAAGTCGGGTCCGAGGTTTGATCCGGAAACCCTGCGTATCAGGACGAAATCCAGCGCGGCGGCGTGCAGAAGATTTTGTGCAAAGGTGCGCTGGTCCTTCTGCAGCTTGAAGTCGTACTTGTCTTCTGGAAAATCCTGTGCCATGGCGATGAGCTTGTTCCCGATGTCGTTCCACCTGTCCAACATCTCCTCGGATCGAGAGCGCGCAGGACTCGGAGCTTGATTCTGCGGTTGGCCTTGGCTGTAGAGGCTCGTTTTGGCGGCAGCAAGCAGAGTGAACGCAACTAGCATAAGCCCGGACCACTTCGAAGATCGCTTCATCGCGAATCCCTCCTTAGTATTGCAATTAACCGTTAATCTCCGGCCCAAGCTATTCGTGCCTCAGCGCCACCAGCGGATCGACGCGTATGGCGCGCCGCGCCGGAATATAACAAGCGAGCAGAGCGACACCGATGAGAAGAAGGGCGACACCCGCAAACGTCAGCGGATCTGTCGGCCTCACGCCGTATAGAAGTCCGGCCATCATGTGCGAAACGATCAGCGCACTAACGAGTCCAACCGCAGCACCAGCAACGGCGAGCGCTAATCCTTGACGCAAGACCATCCGCAGGATGCTCCTCCTTTCTGCGCCAAGCGCGATGCGAATCCCAATCTCGTGCGTGCGTTCGCTGACCATGTACGAAATCACTCCGTAGATTCCAAGGCCCGCGAGAAGCAACGCGGTCAGCGCGAACAGACCAACCATTTCCATCGAGAATCGTCTCCCGGAGAGAGACGCCGATACCGTTTCGTTAAGCATCTGCGCACCAAATACAGGAAGCTCCGGGTTGACGGACTGCACCCGCTCACGCAACTGTCCTGGAATCGCTGCGGCGTCCAGCCGCCCACGCACAAATATCGCCAGATCTTTCGCCGTCCGCTGATACAAGCTCAAATACATTTGTGGGACGATGGCGTCCGCCAGCGATTCTGTTCGAGCATCGGCGACCACGCCGACAACGGTGGTCAAGGAAAGAGAAGAACGGTCTCCCGGCGTTGGTAGTTTGAGCCGCTTGCCCAGGGGATCCTCATTCGGCCAATACGTCCGCGCAAATGCCTCGTTGATCACCATGACCTGCGGCGTTTTTTCAGTGTCCAATTCGCCGAACAAACGTCCGCGCACCAGCGTCATGCCCAGCAAGCGAAAATATTCCGGCGTGACCCTGGAACCATCGATCAAAGGAGCCTCGTTGCTGGCAGTCTCGTGGCCCTCGAGAATCAATGGGAAGCGGTTTAGATCGTCTCGACCGTGACCTAATGGAAGAGCCGCCGCATCACTGACGGCTGCCTCTTCCACGCCGGGCAGCGTCCTGGCGTGCCGAAGTATTTCGCGCAAGAACTCGCCCTCCTGAGCAGGCGTTCGATAGATGTCCGTCGCGGGATCATTCGGTATGGGCAGCCATGTGCGAACCGCCATAACATTCTGAGGATTAAACCCCAGCCGTACATTCAGCAAATCCCAAAAGCTGCGAAGCAGGAGTCCCGCAGCTATCATCAGGACCAAAGAGAGAGCAAATTCCGTTAGTACCAACACGCGGCGCGTGCGCGACTGTTCACCGGAGCCTGTCGAGCCGCGCCCTTCCAGCTTGAGCATATGGGTTAAATCCAGCCGCCCTGCGTGCAACGCGGGAGCCAGGCCAAAAATCACGCCGGCGATGACCGAGGAGGCGAGAGCAAAAACCAAAACCCGCCAGTCAATCGATACTTCATTGAGCCGCGGCAGGCTGTCCGGGAGGATTTGGAGCAGGAACCCTTTCACACAAAAGAGAAGCGCCAAACCGGCCATTCCTCCGAGTAGAGAAAGAAACACGCTCTCGGTAAGCAACTGTCGTATCAGACGCGTACGCGCGGCTCCCAGCGCTTGGCGAATGGCTATTTCATGTCCTCTCGCGCTGGCGCGCGCGAGCTGCAGATTCGCAACATTGACGCAACCGACCAACAAGACTAATCCCACTGCGCCGAGCAGCAGAATCAAGGACTGGCGAAAATTGCCGATCACGCTTTCTTTGAGCGGCACCAATCGCAACGTCCAGGCGCTTTGCAGTGGATAATCTTCCGGGAATTGTTTTTGCAAGGATGCCACCAACGCGTCCACGCGGCTTTGCGCTTGCTCCATCGTAAGGCCGTCCTTGATTCGCGCGATTGTCGGCGAAAAAAACCGCGAGCCGCGCAGCGGGGGAGGAGCGGGAGCAGCGGCAAATCCAGATGCCAGCCAAATTTCAGTGTTTCGTTTCTCCGTTGTTCGCCCCGGATCGTGAAAGTCCGGTGGCATAACGCCGATTACGCGATACAGGTCGTTGTCGAGCCGTAGATTTTTTCCTAGAATGCCAGGATCGGCTGCGAAGGCCCGCTTCCACAGGCCATCGCTGATCAGACCTTCCAGAGTAAATCCAGGCGTGTGGTCCTCGGGATTGAATGAGCGGCCCAACTGCGGCTGGACGCCCAGCAGCGCAAAATAATTCGTCGGTACGTTTAGAAAGCGGATGCGCTCAGGCTGAGACGCGCCCGTGAGATTCACGTCGCCGCCACCGATGGGCGAAACATATTGAAAAATGCCGGCGCGCTCCAGATCGTGCCACTCCGGTACTGAAATTCCTATGTCCCGCGCACCCACGCCGGGAAGATCCGCTTCGACGCTTACGAGTTGCTCGGCCCGCGGGTACGGCAGGGGACGCAACAGCGCGGCATCGACGACGCTGAAAATCGCCGTCGTGGCGCCAATGCCCAAGGCCATGGTCAAGACGGCGATGGCAGTGAAGCCCGGAGCTTTGCGCAGCATGCGCACAGCATAGCGAATGTCCTGCCAGCTGTGCTCCCACCACAGCCAGCGGCCGGATTCGTAGAAGCGCTCTTCGGCTTTCATGAGGTTGCCGAAGGAGCGGCGTGCGGTTGCTCGGGCCTCCTCTTCACTCAACCCCCGCTCCCGCAAGCGCGCTATCTCGAGCTGCAAGTGGGCTTCGATTTCAGAGGTGAAGTCGCCGAGTTTGCGCTTGCGTCCGAACATGACGTCAGCTTTCCGCCCCCTCCGCTCCTAGAATCCGCGCGATGGCTCCGGTCAATCGTTTCCATTTGTTGGTTTCCTTGACCAGTTGTTTGCGTCCGGCCGCCGTCAGCGCATAGAACCGGGCCTTGCGGTTGTTTGAAGAAACTCCCCACTTCGCGGAGATCCAGCCTCGCTCTTCGAGGCGTTGAAGCGCGGGATAGAGGGCGCCATGCTCGACGAGCAGCTCTTTTTCCGAAGTTTCCTGGATGGCGCGTGCGATCCCTTGTCCGTGCTGCGAACCAAAGATAAGCGTGCGCAGGATCAGCAGATCCAGCGTGCCTTGCAGCAATTCCAATCGTTCTCTTGCATCTTGGGTAGACATATAACCCGAATATGCGCGCGGTCGGGTAAGATGTCAACCGGAAAGTATCCGGCTTCGCAAGATGCGAGAGTCTGCGGTGCAACGAAGGATGCAGCGGCCCCTGCGGGCGCGATCACGCCAGAATCTGGAATGCGTCGATGGGTTGTTCAATATCCGGCAAAATCCTCGGAACGGATATCGTCCTCGTTCACTCCGGCGCCAACGATGAAAGCCTAGCGGAGGAGCAGACGTAGCCGAATACCTGAAGAGGATCAAAGACATGCGCCGGCAACGTTGCACGGCACTTTTCTTGAACGGCATGGTCTCCATCGGACGTGCGGAGAACAACGGAGTTCAGGCATTGGCATATTCGAACTTATATTTCAGCCGGTCCATCGCAAGCGAGCCAACGATTGATTTACTGTTCCGATGTGCTCCGTCTCCGGCCGATTTCTGGAGCAGTTCACGTAGTCGTACGCGGGCCTTGTGGACCTGCGACTTCGAATTTCCCACCGAGCATCCGAAGATCTCGGCGATCTCGTTGTGCTGGTATCCTTGAACGTAGTGGAGAATAAACATCGCCCTGCGTCCGGGCGCCAACTCGTTGATCGCGGCTTGAAGGGTGATGCGGTCAATGACGCCGATGAGCCGCAGGTCGGGCCGGCCAAATTCCTCGGGCGGCGTGCTGAATTCCTCTTCAGGGTTAGTGAACGCATCCACGGATGTTTCAGCTATCGGTTTTCTGCGAAAACGCATCAGGACAATATTGACGGACATTCGATGCAGCCAAGTGGAGAAGGCCGATTCGCCACGAAACGAGCCGATCTTACGGAACAACTGCAGAAAGACATCCTGGGTCAGATCTTCAGCTTCGGTTGGGTCTCCCGCCATGCGAAGACACAGGGCGTGGACCTTTCGACTGTGTAATCGATAGATTCGTTCAAACGCGAAGGCATCGCCCTGTTGGGCCCGCCGCACAATGTCCGCATCAGTCGACTCTGGTGGTTTGGTTTGCCTGGGTGCTTTCACGGTATCGTTCCTCAAGTCTTTGCCTTCTTGACTCGGAATGCCGCTTGTGAAATGCACATAGCCGGATAGAACCAGCCTGGTGCTCCTAAGTCGCTTGCGCCAACCCGGCGGCGACACTTGAAATTTATTGCCGATTTCGTAACGGCGCCTCTTTCACGGTTTCACCACGGTTGAGGCTTGTTTCTTCTTTCCAGACTGCCTTAGCCCTTAAGTTATTCCGGCATACTTCTCTTAATTTATTTCGTCGTGCTAAAAGGAGTTCGGGAATAAGGCGGCCTCGGTAGTGGTTCTTAAAGTAAGTAGTCCTGACCAATGGAATCGTTTTGGAGTCTTAGAGAAACCAACACGACGAGAAACTCTTATGAAACTACTTCGGCGAGGAGCCTGTATCAAGACCAATAGGAGTGGCTCACTAGCTCTTGGCCTGGGTGTTCTGTTCGTTTCGTCCTGGTCATCCGCAACTGAAGCGCAATCGAGCAAGCAGACAGCCGCTGGCCAGACCAAGCACGCAATTGTGGACAATGGGGCCGACCCGCTTCAGCAGTTCAGCACGTCGATGGAGCAGCTCTCGAAACGAGTGAGCCCGAGTGTCGTTCAGATCTTTAGCACAGGGTACAACCTGGATACTGACCGCGAACATAGCAATACAAATCTGTTTTCGCGGCGGTCGAGTTCCGGGTCCGGGATCATCATTGCCGCTGATGGCTGGATTGTGACGAATGCGCACGTCGTAGAGGGCAGCCGCCGGATTCGCGTGCGTCTTAATCAAGAAGTGGATATCCCGGCATCGCAAAATGGAAGAACGCGCCATCCCCTACTCGAAGCCAAGCTGGTATTGGCGGATCGAGATACGGATCTGGCGTTTCTCAAGGTCGAGGCTACCGGTTTACCAACGCTGGAATTATCGGATTCGGACGAATTACGACAAGGGCAATTAGTGTTAGCTTTTGGCAGCCCGCTAGGGCTGGATAATTCCGTAAGCATGGGGGTTGTCAGCTCAGTGGCCAGGCAATTAGATCCGGACAGCCCGACGATCTATGTTCAAACCGATGCGGCCATTAACCCGGGCAACAGTGGAGGTCCGTTGGTAAACACCGACGGACATGTGGTCGGCGTCAACACGCTCATTCTTACGCAGTCGGGCGGCAATGAAGGAATCGGCCTGGCCATCCCCAGCAATGTAATACGGAGCGTTTATAACCAGGTGCGGAAAGAAGGGCATGTCCACCATCACGGGATTGGCTTGTCGGCCCGCAATATCACCCCCGCTCTGGCAGCCGGTCTAGATCTCAGTCGGGACGATGGTGTTCTTATCGAAGACGTTGTTCCAGGGAGTCCCGCTCAGATCTCCGGTTTAATGCCAGGCGATATCATTCTGAGTGTAGATAAGAAGCCAGTTCAGAATATCCGCCAACTTGCGCTCGGTCTCTATTCTTACGCTGTGAGCGAAAATGCAAAACTTCAAATCCAGCGGGGCAAACAGACCATTTCCTATGAAATCCCGGTGGTTGAAAAAGAAGACGTCCAAGGGCGCCTTGCTGATCTGGTGACAAAGGGACAAAACAAGGTTCCGCAACTTGGCATTCTCGCTCTGACCCTCGATGACCGGCTTCGGCCGATGCTTTCACCACTGCGCAATCCATTTGGAGTCGTTGTGGCCGCGAAGGAATCGGAAGGAGCTTATATTGGTGAAGGACCGCTCCCGGGAGACGTAATCTATTTCCTCAATGGGACGCCCGTGGACAGTGTCGATTCCTTGCGTTCAGCCCTCGAGGCTCTCAAGACCACAGATACGCTCGTGCTGCAAGTTGAACGACTTGGCAGTCTCCACTATGTTGTTCTTGAAACGGAAAAATGAGATGACCATTCAGCGTTCTTTGGCACGTTGCCTGCCCGCAGAAAGCCCAAGCCTCCGAGTGTCCTGAACCTGCCGAACTTTTGTCCCGGTTCTGCTTCCCGTTCCAGCGCCACGGCTATGTCGTGTTCCGCACATCCCGGGACCTTCGGCGAGCGAATCACTTGCGTCATCGACGGCATCCAGACAAGAGACTGATAGCTCTAGCCTGGGGCTGCGGCCGTGGCTCTTCGAATCAAAAACCAATGGCGGGGCGAGTACCGCGCTACGCTAAGAAGCGACGTTTCGCATGCGGCCCATTGCTGGTGCATTGTCGGCAACTCGGAAGTCGTCCAGAACAGGGTGTTGGAAGTGCAGCGGGCGGGGATCGACTCGTACGGTTAATATGCAAGCCGGACATTTCCGCTAACCCTACGTACCGGGAGTTGGCCCGCCGCTGCGCCACTACAAAGACCGATTGGTAAGTGGCGAGCCCATTTATCGCTTGAGGGGCGGGAACCACCAGTTGAGCATCAATCTGGAATTGAGCGAGATGTGAATTGCGAAGGGACTCCAGGAGAAAAGCCATGAAGACGCTAATGATGCTCGCGGTGGCTTTTGTTGGTTTGTTTCCGACTTGGCTGCTGGCGACTCCTGCCAAACCGGCGTTGGAAGTGGTGGTGCTTGGTTCGGGCGGGCCACGGGCGTTCGGGAGGGCGGGGTCGAGTTTTATCGTTGTGGTCGAGGGGCGACCGCGGATTTTGGTGGATGCTGGGCCCGGAGCGTTCCTGCGAATCGGAGAACTGCGTCTGGATTTGGAAAGAGTGGATACGGTTCTGCTGACCCATCTGCATATCGATCACAGCGGGGACCTGGCGGCTTTCTTCAATGCGCGAGCGCTTACCAGCGACGGACCGATCACCTACCGGATTTTTGGCCCGGACGGAGCCGGACTATTCCCGAAGACCTCGCGGTTCGTGGATTTGCTGGTAGGAGATGGCGGCGCGTTTGCGTATCAAAAGACATTTGGCGCGGACGAATCGTTTGCCGTTCGCGATTTGGCAATTAACTTGAATTCAGCGCGCACCAAGATTGTAGATGAGGGCGGCTTGGTGGTTGAAGAAATTGCGACGCATCACGGCGACTGTCCCTCGGTGGCCTACCGGATCTCTTACAAAAGCGTGGTGGTGGTTTTCTCCGGGGACATGGATGCCTCCGCGCTGCCGAATCTGGTGCAATTGGCGAAGAACGCGGATTTGCTGATTTTTAATTGTGCGGTGCTGGACCCGCCGGGCTCACCAGCGCAGTTGTACGAACTGCATACGCCGCCGAAGAAAATTGGCGAGGCCGCGCGCGCGAGCGGGGTAAAAAATTTGTTGCTGAGCCATCTTGCACCTGACGTGGAAGGGCAGGAAGATGCGGTGCGGAAATCGATTCGCGCGGCTTTTGCGGGACCGGTGGACTTCGCGAGCGACAAGTTGCGCGTGCCTGTGGGGAAGTGAGCGATGGATTCGAGCGGATGGAGTTGCTCACCACGGGGGATGTTCCTTGATGGCCAGGAGCGGGCAGCTTCCGCTACACTACCTCAGGAACCATGAACCGTTCACAAGTTGAGAAAATATCCAAGGCTTTGGCCGATGACACGCGGCTGCGCATTTTCGAGGCCATCTCCGCCAAGGAGCACATGAATTGCGGGGAAATCGTCTCCCTGCGCGGCATAACGCCAGCGACCGTTTCGCATCATCTGAAAGTGCTGCAGGAAGCAGGGCTCATCGGTTGCCGCCGCGAAGGGCAGTTTGTTTACAGCGCGAGCCAGCCGGAGCGGATTGCAGAGTACTCCCGCACGCTCGCGAAGATGGCGCGCGTGAAAAAGCCGTCAACCAAAAGGAAACGGTGAATCGTTCCGATTAATCGGTGGGATTGCGGGGAAACTTCATATAAGGAAGCCGCACATTCCGGATCGAGATCAGATCCGCGCGGATGTTGTCCGGCGCCGCGAAGCCCACGGCTCCATTGTCGGTGACAAAATCATCCTGATCGACGCCGTCTCCGCTAACGCCTAGCCCGCCCACCAATGTCGTGCCGCGGAACAACCCGGTGCTGCCGGGAAAAAAGACGATCCCGCTCTGGTTTGGGCCGGGAGCTTGGAAGCCTTGCGAACACGGATGAGCCAAATCGTTTACAAACAAATTGAAAAACGGCCCCGGCGTTAAGAAGGGCGGAGGATCGGAACCGTCGATGCCCGGCGGGAAAAATGGTTGCGCGCCGAAGCTGATGGTGCGGTTGGTTACTGCGGTACCGATCGGCACGCCGGTCATGTCCGCGGCGGTTCGCGCGGCAGTGTTGAAGTAAATCATGTTGCGGGCTTTGCTGGCGGCCACGTCAATACTGAAAATCGTGGAATCCGGCAGGCGCCGCAAGCCGATGAGCGTGCCGTCCAAGTCAGCCACGGCAATGACCATACGCGTCCGCTCCCCGGGCGGGAGACGAATGGCTGCGCGCGTTTTATTTGCCGCCGCTTGGGCCTGATCGAGGATTTGCGTTACTTCCGCCGCGGTGAGTCCTCCCACCGGACCGGCGACGGGCGTGATCAGATCTCCATCAGGAGGTTGGCCCTGACTGTTTGTTGGTGCAAACCCGGTTAGGTAACCTCCCGGAGGTCCCGACACTGGCCCCGCCGAGACGCTTGCAGGCCGTGTTTGTTGATTCACGAACGGAAGCGCGATTCCGCCAATAAAAACAGCACCAGGATTCGGCAAAGGAAGGGGAATTGGCGCGAAGGTTGCTTGTGATGCGAGCCGACCCGCTGCTGGAGCTTGCGCTCCCGTAAACGCGGCGAATTCCGCGACGTCCATGTCCGCTGCCGTCGTCACCACACCTACGCCGCCGATAATCACATTCTGATAAAAGACGGGCACGCCGCCGGGATTCACGGCGTTGGGGTCGGAATCAAACATATCGGCCTTGCCGGTGAGGATTCCCAGACCCGAACCGATCACTCCGCTGAGAGCGGTCGAAGGAGGCACTCTGCTGGTGAAAGCGACGCCGGGAACCAATGTGCAGCCGCGATTCGTGTTCTCGATGCCATACAAGTCGGCGTTGGCAAGGTTGGTGACTCCCGGGGGGAAGTGGACACCGCTGATGAATCTTACTGTACGCGAGGAGAGCGGGGCCGCGTCGTTGCTGAAAAAAGATGCCGTCCTCGCCAGCGCAACGGCTACATCATTGGCGTTCTGCATCAGGCCGAAGTTGCCTTGGGCCATCACCGGCGCGTTCGCGGTGCGGAATACGCCGAGGACAAATCCCGCGCGGTCGGTTACCGCCACCACCATGTCTACGTTTACGGAATTCACCGCCATTTGAACGATGTTGTTCACGTCCACCGCGGTGAGGGGCGTAACCGCGGCGACTACGGGCGGTGGAGGCGGCACGCTGCCTGGCCCGCTGCTGCCGCAGCCGGCCATAATCAGGGCGAGAGAACCCGCAAGGCCAAGAAACATGGCGATGGCAAGAGCCAGCATCCTCTGCCGTTGCATGTGAGCCTGACGGGAGTCCAAGGGTTTGCGAAGTTTATGCGTCGTTTTCATGCGAGGACTAGGGGAATTGGTATCACAAACGAGTGCTTCTGCTCAAGATTTTTGGTGGGGCACGTGTGTGCCTCGCGAGCCCTCCGGGAACTCCATTTTCGGTTTCGCTGCTTACTCTGGATATACGCGGCGATAAAGGAAGTGGATTAGTCTCCGATCATCCGTAAAAATAAATTGAGTGTTGAGAATTTGGCCGCGCACGGCTTTCGATGGCTGGCAACCCGTGAGACTGGCAGGCGTCTAACGGGAGTATTTGCAGCACAACGGAGGTCACTGTGAAACTCGCGCAAAGCATCGGCAGTTTGTGTTTATCTGTAGTCCTTCTCCTGGGAGTGCCAAATCGATTCGGCCAGGTGTTCGGCGCAGACAAAGAAGACAAAGAGGAAGGCCAAAAGGGAGATGCTCCCGCGTTAACGATTTATAACCAGCAATTTGGGGTCGTGCGCGTGAAGCTGCCGCTCGATTTACATTCCGGTGTAAACCACGTGCAAGTCACTGACATCACCGCCCATCTCGAGCCCGATTCGGTGATCCTGCGTTCGCTCGACACCGGCCGGCATCTGCAGATCCTCGAACAAAACTACCGCAACGACCCTGTCTCGCAGCAGTTGCTGCTTTCGCTCTACGAGGGCAAGACGATCGATTTCCTAGAGAAAGACAAGGATGGCAACCCGCATGTCGTGCAAGGGAAAATTGTCCGGAGCGGGTACGTTCCCCATTACAACGCGTTTCAAATGTACGGCCCGCAGTATGTGGCGCAGCAGCAGGCGGTTGCACAAGGCAGCGAGCAGCCGGTGATCGAAGTCAACGGCAAGCTGCAGTTTTCCCTGCCGGGCGAGCCGCTCTTTCCTGCGCTGGCCGACGACACCGTGCTCAAGCCCACGCTCTCCTGGGAATTGCTGACGGACAAACCGGGTGCTACGTCAGCGGAGTTCAGCTATGTGACCGCAGGAATGAGCTGGGAGGCGAGCTACAACGTCGTTGCGCCGTCTAAGTCCAACCTACTGGAACTCGTGGGTTGGATAACGCTAGACAATCAAAGCGGTAAAACATTTCGGGATGCGCGCGTCAAGTTGATGGCCGGTGATGTGAACAAGGTCCAGCCCGCAGAGTACGGCCGGCGGCTAGTCTTTAGCGGGGCGACGGCGGGGATTGGTGTTGGACAAAACGGTCCGCCGGTGACGGAAAAGACCTTCGACGAATACCATCTTTATACGCTTGAGCATCCGACGACACTCCACGACCGCGAAACCAAACAGGTGGAGATGGTGCGCGCCGCAGGCATCCAGTCCAAGACCGTCTATGTTTATGATGGCTTCAGAATCGATCAGAACTATCAGAATTGGCCGATGGAAAGCATCCGCCAGCAGGAAAGCTATGGCGTGCTCTCCAATCCGAAGGTTTGGGTGATGCAGGAGTTCAAGAACAGCACTGAGAATCATCTCGGCATGCCGCTTCCAAAAGGCCGCGTGCGTTTCTATCGCCGCGATGACGATGGCCAACTGGAATTCACCGGCGAGAACGACATCGACCACACCCCGAAGGACGAGACTATCCGCCTCTATACCGGCAACGCCTTTGACATGACCGGAGAACGCACCCGCACGGAATACCGCGCGGATTTCAACGCCCGGTGGATCGAAGAGTCATTTGAGATCAAGGTGCGCAATCACAAGAGCGAGCCCGTCGAGGTGCGCATCGTTGAGCATCTGTACCGTTGGACCACGTGGGACATCCTCAAGAATTCCGATCTTTTCAAAAGGATTGATAGCCGTACGGTGGAGTTTCTTGAGCAGATTCCGGCCGACGGAGAGAAGACGGTGACTTACAAGGCGCACTATAGTTGGTAACGGAATTGCAAAAACAGCGTTCTGCAAAGTCGGCAGGGAAGCCCCTGGAGTTTGCCAGAGTCGCTGCGCTTCGGGAGCTAATCCGATCGTCCAATCCACGCGTAAATAAGAAAAGGGCGCCCTAAAAGAGCGGTCGTTGAAAAAGTGTTGCTCATCACGCCCGATTCTTGTTATGTATTACCGGATTGCAGGTCCTCTTTTCGGCTGATAGGCCCAAAGCATGAAAGTTTTGACCCGGCAACTTTCGCGACTCCTGTCCCTCGCGGCCTTGGGCACAGCTGCGGCTGTTCTGGCCTCGGTGGCACAAGTTGCCGCAGCATTTCCCCAGCAGCCCGATCCGCAGCCGCCGCCGCCCGCTCCCGCGGCGCAGGGAACGGCCACGCAAACCCGCGAACCTGGGCCGCCGCAGCGCATTCCTCGCCAAACAGCGCTTGGCTCTTCGGCCCTCGATGGCATGATTCGCCAACAAATCTCTCCGACGGAGTACCGTCCCGTCGCTGGCGTGCAAATCCTGGTCCGCAATCTGCAGGGCGGCCAGCTTCCTCCCGCGGTGGCGTCGGGTGACGGCGCCTTTCGCATCGTGCCTGTGGCGCCCGGCCACTACGAAGTGCGGTTTGAAGCCCAGGGGTTCGCTCCTCTTGTTATTTCCGACGTCTTGCTGAACCCCAACGAAGTTCTGACCTTGGAAGTTTTACTCGTTGCTACGAGCAGCGCCGAATTTCGTTCGCGGCTCCCGCGCCTTCCTGAGCTCGGCCCGCCCCTGGCGCCTGAGGCCGCGACGTCTCTGGGCAACTATCGCGAATTCCGCCATCGGCTTGATTCCGACCCCAACTATATTGCGGAGCTTGCCCCTGATGTGCTCCCACCCATCGGCGACATTTACAATACTGTTCCCAACCGGTGGGCGCTCCAGCAGCCCGACTATCGCCGGTATCCGCAGCCGGGCGAATATATGTACACCCGGTCGCGGTTGTTCGACCCCTTCAACCGCAATAAACTAAAAGGCGACGAACCCATTTGGCCAGGTCTCCTCGGACAACAGGTGTTCTTTAACCTTACGGGCTCCTCGGATCTCTTTTTTGATTTTCGGCGGCTGCCGGTCGGAAGTGGTGTGAGCGCGACGCGGCCAGGGAGCGAAACGGTCTTCGGCCGGGGAGAGCAGGCGTTTACGGACGAGACTTTGCGCTTCAGCATGGATCTATTTCATGGGGACACCTCCTTCCGTCCCGTGGACTGGCGCATCCGCATCACGCCGGAACTCAGCATCAACGACTTGGCCGCTCGCGAGCAGGGAATCGTCAGTCCGGATGTTCGGAAGAACACCACGCGCTTCGACAATCATTCCGGGTTGCAGGAAGCGTTTGTCGAAGTAAAGCTTCATGACCTCAGTCCGAATTACGATTTCGTTTCCGCGCGGGTAGGCATCCAGCAGTTCAACGCGGATTTCCGCGGATTTCTGTTTGTCGACGAAGAGCCAGGGGCGCGCATCTTTGGCGACCTGCACTCCGACCGCATCGAGTACAACGTCACGTACTTCAATCTGCTGGAAAAAAACACCAACAGCGGTCTGAACACGTTTCACCGCCGGGACCAACAGGTCCTGATCGGCAATATCTATCTCCAGGACTTCTTCACTCCCGGTTACACGGCAGAGTTTCTGATCGCCTACAACAAGGATGATCCCAGCCTGCATTTCGACGATAACGGATTTCTGGTGCGACCGTCTCCCGTGGGGAATGTGATCAACCAAAATCCGGGAGCGGGCCCGGTCCTCCACGGCATTCGGGTTGCCTATCTCGGCTGGCTGGGGAGCGGGCACATCCACCGCTTCAATATCACGCATGCTTTTTATCAGGCGCTAGGCGAGGATACGTTTAATCCCATTGCCGGGAGGCGTGTCACGGTCAACGCGCAGATGGCCGCCGCCGAGCTTTCCTACGACAAGGACTATTTCCGCTTCCGTGTCTCCACTTTTTACACCACCGGCGATGCCAATCCGCGCAGCGGGCGCGCCCGGGGGTTCGATGCCATCCAGGATCTTCCGTCCTTTGCCGGCGGCATCTTCAGCTTCTGGAATCGCGAAGGGATCCGGCTTACCAACACGGCCATCCAGCTAATTTCTCCGGGCAGCTTGATCCCCAGCCTGCGTTCCGACAAGAATGAAGGCCAAGCTAATTTTGTGAATCCCGGAATCTTCCTTGCCAACGCCGGCACGGACATCGATATCACTCCCAAGCTCAGAGGATTTGTTAATTTCAATTTCTTGCGCTTCCAGCGCACCGAACCACTCGTGGACATCCTCCAGCAGGGGCCCATTCACCACACCATCGGTGAGGATTACGGCGTGGGCGTCATCTATCGTCCTCCGCTCACGGACAACATCATTTTGACGGGCGGCGTCTCGGCGCTCACTCCCGGCCAGGGCTTCCGGGATATCTACGGCGGACACACGCTCTTGTCGGCTTTTGGTGAGGTAAGGTTTACCTTCTGAGGAAACTTTCCATGCCCGCGGTCAAACGTTTTAGACGAATCGCAGCGCTCCAGTCGCAGAGCGGACGAGTGCGCTTCCTCGCGCTTTGTTTGCTGTTTGTAACGGCGCTTCTGCTGCTCCTGGCGTCCCACTCGCGTATGGCCGCGGCTGCGGCCCAGGAGCAGGCTGGCATTGTTCGTGGCGAGTCCAAGGAAGAAGCGGACGAGAAGTCGGCGGGATGCATTTCTTGTCACACGTCTACCGATGAGCCGACGATGCACCCGACGCGCAGCTTTTATCTTGGCTGCGCGGATTGTCACGGAGGAGATTACAAACAGACCGCGCCGCCGGGTGCGTCGCCTGCCTCCGCCGAATACATCAACATAAAAAATAAGGCACATATCCTGCCAACCACGGCCGTCTTCAAGGGCACCACTGCGGTTCCGCCGCGCGTCTTCACCAACTGGAATAAGGAATCTTTTGAGTACGTCAAGTTTGTCAATCCCAGCGACCTTCGCGTGGCGCCCGAGACCTGCGGCTCTTCCCGCTGCCATGATAAGGAGACGCGCGCTGTCTCCACCAGCATGATGACTCACGCAGGCTTCTTGTGGGGCGCGGCTCTCTACAACAACGGCGGCTTCCCGTACAAGAACGCGCATTTCGGGGAAAGTTACGATCGCAACGGCAAGCCGCAAACGTTCAAGAGCAGTCCCCCGCCGACACCCGAGGAAACAAAATACAAAGGTGTGATGCCCAGCCTGGAACCGTTGCTTCGCTGGGAAACCTCGCAGCCGGGCAACGTTCTCCGCGTGTTCGAACGCGGCGGCGGCAAAAAGGGCGAAATCGGCAATCCCGAGCCAGACGAAGATCCCGGCAAGCCCGACGACCAGCTCAGCGACCGTGGCTTCGGGACCTTACTGCGTACCGACCCCGTATTTCTTGGCTTGCAGAAAACGCGCCTGCTCAACCCCATCATGTCGTCGCCCGGCACCAACGATCATCCCGGCGACTACCGCGCCAGCGGCTGCGCTTCCTGTCACGTCATTTACGCCAATGACGTGGACCCCGTGCACGCTGCTTCCTACGCGCAGTATGGACATTCCGGATTCAGCGCTTCCATCGATCCCACAATCAAGAAAGACGAGCACGCGCATCCGATTAAACATACTTTCACGCGTACCATCCCCTCCAGCCAGTGCATGATTTGCCACATCCATCCGGGCACGAACATGGTCACCACCTATTTCGGCCTCACCTGGTGGGACAACGAAATCGACGGCGACAAGATGTATCCGAAGGAACAGCGCAATCCCACCAATGAGGATCGCTACGAGTTGTTTCAGAAGAATCCCGAAGCTGCTGCCGTCCGCGGACTCTGGGGGGACGAAAAATTCTTGGAAAAGGTGGGCAGCCCGGAATTCAACGCGCAGTTGAAGACCACGCAGTTCGCGGACTTCCACGGGCACGGCTGGGTTTTCCGGAGCGTCTACAAGCACGACCGCAAGGGCAACTGGCTCGACAAAGACGACAAGCCGATTGATTTTAACGATCCCGACCGCTTTGGGAAGGCCGTGCATCTTGCCGACATCCATCTGGACAAGGGCATGCAGTGCAATGATTGCCACTTTGTCCAGGACAATCACGGCAACGGAAAAATCTACGGCGAACCGCGCGCCGCGGTCGAAATCGATTGCATCGATTGCCACGGCACGATTCGCCAGAAAGCCACCTTGCTTACTTCCGGACCTGCTGCTCCAGACGCACTCCGCCCGGGCGAGCCTCGTGGCCGGAATCTGCAAACGTTGCGCACGCCGTGGGGCTTGCGGCGTTTCGAATGGCGCGGCGACACGCTGATTCAGCGCTCCATGTCCAACGAGCACCAGGAATGGGAAGTGGTGCAGACCATCGACTCGATTACGCCGGGCAACGTGCACTTCAGCGCCAAGTCGCTGCGCGCCAAGCTCATTAATAAGGATGGAGTCGTCGAGTCGAAAATGCCGAATGACGACACCCATCTCGCGCACGGCAACGCCAGCATGACCTGTTATACCTGCCACACCTCGTGGACGCCCACCTGCTTCGGCTGCCATCTGCAGATGGTTGCCAACGCCAAAAAGCCCATGCTGCACAATGAAGGGCTGATCACGCGCAACTACACCAGTTACAATTTCCAGGTTCTTCGCGACGACATCTTTATGCTGGGTATCGACGGAACCGTCACGGGACATCGCTTTGCGCCGGCGCGCTCCTCCTGCGCCGTCCTCGTGAGCTCGCAGAACGCCGCCCGCGAGTGGATCTACTACACGCAGCAGACGATTTCCGCCGAGGGCTTCTCCGGCCAGGGCTACAGCACTTTCGTTCCGCACACCGTGCGCGCCAAGGAAACCAAGCAATGCAGCGACTGCCACGTCTCCGAGCAAAAAGATAACAACGCCTGGATGGCCCAAACCACGCTGCAAGGCACCAACTTTATGAATTTCCTCGGCCGCTACGTCTATGTGGCCACGGGCAAAGCCGGCTTCGAAGCCATGGCCGTGGCCGAGCATGACGAACCCGAGGCCATCTTTGGCAGCGACTTGCAACGCCTCGCCTATCCCGACGATTACAAGAAATTTGTCGAGCATCATCGCGAGCTCGAGGCCGCCAGCGAACATCCCGGCAACGTCCTCGATATCCAGCAGCGCGGCGAGTACGCGTACGCGGCCACAGGTCATGGTGGCCTGCGCGTTTTTGACATCGCCAACATCGACAACAAGGGCTTTTCCGAGAAGATGACCACCGCTCCAGTCTCACCCATCGGCCAGCGCTTTTTCGTTCCAACGAAAGACGCTGTCGCGGTCGCTTCGCCATCGACGCTGGCGGTCGATCCGCTGCGCAAACGCATCCCGGAAAACGAAGAGCAAAGCATTCACTTGATCTACGGCTTCCTTTTCGTCGCGGACAAGGAGGAAGGCCTGGTCATCATCGGTGACCCCAACCTCAAATCCAAGGCACCCGGGGTTCTCACGTTACTCGACGGCAATCCCGCCAACAATTTCCTCAAACGTGCCCTGGCTTTTAATCCCGGAGGCGTTCTCACCGGAGCGCGGCGCATCATCACCGTGGGAACGTACGCGTATGTCCTTACGGACAAAGCGCTGGTGGTCGTCGATCTCGACAACCCGCTCGCACCGCGTGTCACCGCGACGCTCGGCTCGCCGCAGATCAACGATCCACGCGCAATCGCCGTGCAGTTCCGCTATGCCTTCCTGGTGGACCGCGAGGGCCTCAAGGTCCTTGACGTCACCGATCTCGCGCAACCCAAGCCCGTCAGCAGCGCATTTGTTCCGATCGAAGACGCGCGCAACGTTTACGTCGCGCGGACCTATGCGTATGTTTCGGCAGGGAAGCAGGGTGTAGCCATCGTCGACGTCGAAAAGCCCGAAGCGCCGAAAATGGATCAGGTTTTCAACGCCAACGGACAGATGAACGATGTCAACGACGTGAAGATCGGCATGGTTGCCGGAAGCGCCTTCGCATTTGTTGCCGATGGGAAGAACGGCCTGCGCGTTCTCGAAATCATTTCTCCCTGGGATGACCCTGCCCATTTCTCAGGCTTTAGCCCTCGTCCCACTCCTAAACTGATCGCTACCGGGCATACCAAAGGCCCGGCTCTCGCCATTTCGAAAGGTATCGACCGCGACCGCGCCGTCGACGAGTCCGGCAACCAGCTCGCCGTGTTCGGCCGCCGTGGCGCGCGTCCTCTCAATCGCGACGAAATTCGCCGCCTCTATATCCACCCGCGCACGAACGAGTCGTACACCGTCACGGATGAGCCTGTTGAGCATGTGCAAGGCGCATCTTCAACCTCTTCGTCCTCGACCGCCGCTCCTGCGCCCGTGAATTCTGGCGGCGCTGTCGCCTGGCTGGATCGTGCACGACGCTGGTACAATTCGCTTCGATGAAGTCATCTTTTCTTGGCCGTCGAAAGTTTCTCTCCTCTTTGCTCCAGACAGCTTCCGCCGCTTCGTTCGCGCCGTTTTTGACAGCGAACGCTTATGCAAATTCTTCCGAACAAGCTCCAGCGCCGGGCAACTCTCGTAATTCCGCCGCCGCTTCCGCCCGCCCGCAGCTGGCCCTCACGATGGACGATCCAAAGCTCACCCTCGACTCCATCTTGAATTGGTCCGACGCCAATGCGCGCATTTTGAAAGCGATCGCCTCCCGAGACATCCGCGCAGCGCTGTTCGTTTGCGGTGTGCGCGTCGATCAGCCCGATGGCACGAAGCTAGTTGGTGCGTGGGACAAAGCCGGCCACCTTATCTGCAATCACTCCTACACCCATCTCAACTATTGCGGGCCCACCAGCTACGCGGACTTTGCCGTCGACTTCCTCAAAAACGAAAAAATCATCGCCCCCTACCACAACCGCACCGCGCTCTTCCGATATCCCTTCCTTAAGGAAGGCGACACCGCCGATAAGCGCGACAAGTTCCGCGCCCTCCTCAAGGAGAGCGGATATCGCGTCGGCCACGTCACCATCGACGCCTCGGACTGGTACGTCAACGAACGCATGATCGATCATCTCGCCAAGAAGCCCAACGCCAGCGTCGATCCCTACCGCGATTTCCTGATCGCTCATCTCCTCGACCGCGCCGCGTTCTACCGCCAACTGGCCATGGATGTGGTTGGCCGCGACATCCGGCACACCATCCTCTTCCATTTCAATGCCCTGAATGCCTTCGTGCTCCCGGACATCTTGAAAGCGTTTGAAGCCGCCGGCTGGCAGTGGATCGATGCTCCTTTGGCTTTTGAAGACCCCGTGTTTCGCAGCCAGCCCAAGACCGTTCCCGCAGGGGAGAGCTTGGTTTGGGCCTTGGCCAAGGAAAGTGGCCGTTTCGAAAGCCGCCTGCGCTATCCAGGGGAAGACGGGGAATACGAGCGACCCAGAATCGATGCCCTCGGCCTTTGAAGTTCGACCATCTCAGCTTGCGACTCAGGAACAGCTGGAACTCAACCCGAAAGCCCTGGCTTCCAGAGCGTGTCTCTACATTCCATGGCTTTCTCTTCTTATTCGCCCTTGGTAAGTGCCTCTGTTCACAGGATTTGACCCTGCGGAAACCACACTTTTCGTACTCATCTCCTTTCCCTTTAACCAGTTACCCTTAGGCCGCATCTAACAGAAGACTAATGATTCGTTCACGCTTTTAACGCATAGCACCCATCAAAATAATTCGTGGGGCCACCGGGGGTGAACGAGGCTATCGTGTAGGTGTAGGGGGTGCAGACTGCTTTCCCCGGATCGTTCCCCATATAAGGTAGTAAGAGGAGTACTAGACCATGCTAAAGCAGTATCTACTCGCCAGCGATTTTGACCAGACGCTCAGCTTCAATGACTCGGGCGTCGTTCTCAGCGAGCTTATCGGCTTTCACGGCTTCCATGACAAGGTGGCCGGACTTTCGCAAATGAACCTCGTCCAGCAGGGCGCCGAGCTCAGCTATCTCATTCTTCATGATCCCGAATTCCGCCGCGTCCGGCGCGAGGATCTTGTCGCCACCGGCAAACGCATTCGTTTGAAGCACGATGTCGCGCTTTTTGCCCGCGCGCTCGACAATCTCGCCGAGGGCTACAAGTTCCATTTCAACGTCATCTCCGCCGCGCCGCAGGAGATCATTCAGTCGGCGCTCGAGGGCATCGTTCCGCCGGAAAATATCTTCGGCACGCGTTTTCAGTACAACGAATCCACCGGGGAAGTGCAGTCCATCGTGCGCGCCTCGGCCGGCTGGGGCAAAATCACCGTCCTCGAGGAAATCCGCGCCGCCCTGGGCATCAGCCACGACCACATCATTTATATGGGCGACGGCAGCTCCGATCTTCCCGTGATGATGCACGTCAATCAGCACGACGGCCTGACCATCGCCGTCTCCGAAGCCAAATTCATCACGCGCGTCGCGCGCCGCACGGTGCTCAGCGACAACGCCATGAGCGTTCTCGTTCCGGTCATCGAGGAAGTCCTCCGCTGGGACTCCGCCAAAATCCGCCGCTTCTTCGCTGCCAACGGCCTCATGCTTCGCGAATGGGACAAAATGCGCACCGACATGCTCACCATTCAGGATTCCGCCGAGCAGGTCGCCATCTCGCACACTGCTTCGCAGTGAACATCCTGCCCTTGTAGGGGCGCAGCATGCTGCACCCCTACATCTCAGGCCCATGTGCCGGGCTTCTGCGCGGCGCGCTCTCTCTGCTATGCTTTTTGTTTTCCGGAGGCCTCCTATGTCCAAAAAATCCATCCTCATGCTCGTTGGCGACTACGTCGAAGACTATGAAGTCATGGTCCCTTTCCAGGCGCTGCTCATGGTGGGACACACCGTTCATGCGGTCTGTCCCGGCAAAAAATCCGGCGAAACCGTCCGCACCGCCATTCACGATTTCGAAGGCGACCAGACCTACTCCGAAAAGCGCGGCCACAATTTCGCTCTAAACGCCACCTTCGATCACGTCAAACCCGAAGAGTACGACGCCCTTGTCATTCCCGGCGGCCGCGCGCCAGAATACATTCGCCTCAATCCGCGCGTCCTCGAAATCGTTCGTCATTTTTCGAAGGCCAATAAACCCATCGCCGCCATCTGTCATGCCGCGCAAATCCTGGCTGCCGCGGATGTTCTGCAAGGGAAGAAATGCAGCGCCTATCCCGCCGTCGGTCCTGACGTCACCCGCGCCGGCGGCACGTACGTCAATCTCGCCATGACCGAAGCCGTCACCGACGGCAATCTTGTCTCCGGGCCCGCCTGGCCCGCCCATCCTGCCTGGCTCGCCCAATTCCTTGCCGTCCTCGGCACCAAAATCGAGCTGTAGCGAAGGTATGCTTTCCATTCACTGCTCCTCAAAAATACATTTTGCCCCCTCTTCCTTCCTTACAGACTTGAGTAGATAATTTAGCGTTGGGCATCCCATGAAAGGGCGATTCCTCAGTCATGGCTAACATCAACACAAAAAAGGGCGTCATCGGCATTCTTACCGGCGGCGGCGACGTTCCCGGACTGAACCCTGCCATTCGCGGCGTTACCATCCGCGCGCAGCACGAAGGCTATAAAGTCATCGGCATTCGCCACGGCTGGGCCGGCCTCGTCGATATGGTCCGCGAGAAGGACTACGACAACTCCGACAACTTCCTCGTCTTAGACGAAGAGATCGTCGATCGCACCGGCCGCACTGGCGGCACCTTTCTTCATTCCTCACGCACCAATCCCAATCGCGTCAGCCGATCCAATGTACCCGCTCATCTCAAGCAGGACTACCACGACGAAAAAAATGATGTCACGACGGAAGTCCTGAGAAATCTCGACTGGCTGGGCATCGATACGCTCATCCCCATCGGCGGTGATGACACCCTCAGCTACGGCGTGCGCCTTCACAAAGAGGGCTTCAAGGTCATCGGCATCCCCAAGACCATGGACAACGACGTCCCCGGTACCGATTACTGTATCGGCTTCAGCACTTGTGTTACGCGCACGCTGCAGTTGGTCAATAGCTTGCGCACCTCCGCCGGCTCGCACGAGCGCTTCATGGTCCTCGAAGTCTTCGGCCGCTATGCCGGTTTCACCGCCATGCTTCCCACCATGGCCGGCGCCGCCAACCGCTGCGTCATCCCCGAATACAAATTCAATATCGAGCAGCTTACCGAGCTTCTCGTCGCGGACCGCAACAAGAATCCCAGCCGCTATTCCACCGTTCTCGTTTCCGAAGGCGCCACCTTCGAAGGCAGCGAAATGGTTTTCTCGCACGACACTACCGACGCTTACGGCCACAAAAAACTCGGCGGCATCGGCGACCTCGTCTCCGAAAAAGTGAAGGAACTCTCCGCCAGATTCAACAAAGGCAAGACCGTCGACGTCGTGAATCAGAAGCTCGGCTATCTCGCCCGCTGCGGCGATCCCGACGTCATCGACTCCATCGCTCCGATGGCCTACGGCAATATCGCACTCGATTTGCTGCTCAAAGGCGTTCACGGCCGCCTCGTTGTTTTGCAAAACGGCCGCTACGGCGATATCCCCATCGAGACCGTCACCTCCACCAAAAAAGTCGTCAACATCGCCGAGCACTACAACACCGAGCGCCTCCGCCCCCAATTCTCCAGCTTCGAAAACAAACCCCTCTTCCTCATGACCGGCGAACCCGGCTAGCCGGCTCTAGTTCTTTCCGGTAGGGGGCACGGCATGTCGTGCCCGCCCTCCCGCTCAGCCGCTAGCCTGCCGCATGACGCGCTGCTCGATCGACCGTCATACCCCGCCGCGCTTTCACGACGGCGTCCTCGATTTTGGGACCTTCAACCTATTAGCTGAAACCGCACCGGGCTGCATCCACGGATTGACGCGCCCGCGCCATGAAAATGATAATAAGATCAGGCGCGATTCCAGCGGCCTCTATGACCAGGCCCCGACATCGCGAAGCGAGAAATCTTCTCGCCAAGATCAGCCGCCGACATGCTCTTCCGGTCCTCTTCGCCGTACTGATTGCATTGGCGTTTCTCTTTGCTCCGACCGCCGCCACAAGTCTCGCCGCACCTTCCCAGGAACAAACCCAATCCACCACGCCGCAAGAAGACCCCAGGCCTATCCCCCTCGAACCAGGCAAACCCCTCGAACGCGAACTAAAGGGCGGCCAAAAACACACCTACGAAATTCGCGTCGAAGCCGGCCTTTTCCTGCACGTGGTGGTCGAGCAGCTTGGCATAGACGTCGCTCTGACGCTCTACACTCCCGACGGCAAACGGATCGCCTCGATGGACAGTCCTAACGGGAACCTCGGCCCTGAGAAAATCTCCACGATTGCCGAAGCGCCCGGGATTTATCGATTGGAAGTGGTCTGCGTTGACAAGAGTGCACCAGCCGGCCGCTATCGCGTGAAAGCTGATCCCACCCGAGCCCCTAGCGACCTGGATCGCGCGCGCATATCCGCTGAGCGGATGCTTGCCGAAGCTGCACAACTCCAAGCCCAAGGTGGCGCGGATTCTTTACGAGCCTCAGTTCAAAAGTATATGGCCACTCTGCCGCTGTGGCAGTCAACGGGCGACGTCCAGGAAGAAGCCATAACACGGAACGCCATCGGCGAGATTTATTGCCTCTTAGGAGAAATGCAGAGGTCCTTGGACTATTTTGCGCAGGCGCTGCCCCTCCAACGTGCAACGGGGGACCGGGCAGGGGAAGGGGCAACGCTCAACAACATGGGGCTTGTCTACAGCGACTTAGGACAGAAGCAGAAGGCGCTGGACTATTACGAGCAGGCGCTGCCCTTGGAGCGTGCGACGGGGGACCGAGCCATGGAAGCCACAACACTTCACAATATCGGGGGCGTCTACAGAGACTTAGGGCAGAAGCAGAAGGCCCTGGACTACTTTGCACAGGCCCTGCCGTTGCGGCGTGCGGTGGCGGACCGTTCCGGAGAAGCCACAACACTCGGCAACATCGGGGTCGTCTACGACAACCTAGGTGAGAAGCAGAAGGCGCTGGACTACTTTGCACAGGCGCTGCCTTTGGCGCGTGCGACGGGGGACCGTTCCGGAGAAGCCTCGACGCTCAACATTATCGGGGTCGTCTACAGAGACTTAGGACAGAAGCAGAAGGCGCTGGACTACTTTGCACAGGCGCTGCCTTTGGCGCGTGCGACGGGAGACCGAGCCATGGAAGCCGCAACCCTTCGCAATATCGGGCGCGTCTATAACGCCTTAGGGGAGAAGCAGAAGGCGCTGGACTATTACGAGCAGGCGCTGCCTTTGGAGCGTGCGACGGGGGACCGAGGGGGGGCAGCTACAACACTCAGCAACATTGGGGTCGTCTACAGCGACTTAGGGGAAAAGCAGAAGGCGCTGGACTATTACGAGCAGGCGCTGCCCTTGGAGCGTGCGACGGGGGACCGAGGGGGGGCAGCTACAACACTCAGCAACATCGGGTTGGTCTACAGCGACTTAGGACAGAAGCAGAAGGCGCTGGACTATTACGAGCAGGCGCTGCCCTTGGAGCGTGCGACGGGGGACCGAGCCATGGAAGCCACAACCCTGAGCAACATCGGGGTCGTCTACAGCGACTTAGGACAGAAGCAGAAGGCGCTGGACTATTACGAGCAGGCGCTGCCTTTGGAGCGTGCGACGGGGGACCGAGCCATGGAAGCCACGACCCTCAACAACATCGGGTTCGTCTATCAGGCCTTAGGGGAGAATCAGAAGGCCCTCGAGTATTACAATCAGGCCCTCGCCCTCCACCGCGCGCTGCGAGACCCGCTCCGCCAAGCCTTCGTACTGGGCAACCTGATGAGAATATGGCGAAAACAGAAGCAGCCGGAGACTGCTATTTTCTTCGGCAAGCAGGCCGTGAACGAGATCCAGCAAGTTCGATCCAACATTCGCGGATTGGAAAAAGGTGCCCAGCAGAGCTTTCTGCAATCCAATGAAATGAACTATCGCCAGTTGGCGGACATCCTGATTTCGCTGGGGCGGCTATCCGAGGCTGAACAGGTGCTCGACCTCTTGAAGGACGAGGAATATTTCCAATTCGTCCGGCGGGACGCACGCCAAGCCGCTTCGCTCACGGCCCCCATCGAACTTACCAAGGCCGAATCCGACCTGAATGGCAAATACGAAAAACGCGCCGACTCGATCACGGCTATCGGCAACGGCTGGGCCCTATTGCAGGCGAAACCATCGCGCAATCCCGAAGAGGAAAAACAACTCGCAGATCTTACCAGCAGATTGGACACAGAGAGCCAGGCTTGGAGCAAGTTTCTAAACGGTTTATACCTGGAATTTCCTCAACCGAATCAGGCAAAAACGAACGAGGGGAATCTGCAAGCATCGGCCAGCAGAATGCAACAAGTGGTGCGGGAGCTTGGTCCCGGCACAGTGGCGCTTTACACGCTGGCCAGTGAAGAAAAATATCGCGTCATTCTGGTCACTGCTGGCAAACAGATCGCTCGCGAATCTTCCATCAAGGCCACCGAACTCAACAAGAAAGTGGCGGCATTTCGCGAGGCGCTTCTCGATCCGAGCTCTGATCCGCTGCCGAAAGCGCAAGAGCTTTACCAGATTCTCGTCGCGCCAGTGGCCAAAGATCTTGAGGACGCGCAAGCCACTACACTCATGTGGTCGCTCGACGGTGTCCTCCGCTACCTCCCATTGGCGGCCTTGCACGACGGCCACCAATACTTGGTCGAAAAATATGTCAGCGTCGTTTTCACTCCCGCCAGTATCGCGTTGCTCGGTGCGCGTCCCGCCACAGGCCAGCGGCACGCCCTCGGCATGGGCGTTTCCAAATCCTATGGCGGAATGAACGCGCTGCCCGCCGTCCCCGCCGAACTCCGCGCCATCATTCGCGAAGCAGGCGCCACCGATTCTGCCGGCGTCCTACCTGGTCACACACTCCTCGACGACACCTTCACGACTGACAATTTCAAAAATTCCCTTGCCCAGAAATACGAACTCGTCCACATCGCCAGTCACTTTGTCTACGGCAATGGGAACGACACCGATTCCTACCTCTTGCTCGGCGGAAAAGACGTCCAAGGCCAGAAGCTCACGCTCGCCGATATCAACGACGACGCAAAAATTTCCTTCAGCGACGTCGAACTGCTCACCCTTTCCGCTTGCAACACCGCCATAAACATCCCCGGCGACGGCCACGAAGTCGATGGCCTCGGCATGCTCGCGCAACGCAAAGGCGCTAAAGCCGTAATGGCCACGTTGTGGAGCGTGGACGACGCGAGCACGGGCATCTTGATGCAGAGTTTCTACCGCAACTGGACCACCGGCACGCCCTTATCCAAAGCCGAAGCCCTCCGCCGCGCCCAAGTCGCGTTCCTTCACGGCGCTCCCGACAACCCCAACCCCGCCGCAAAGACTCCTTACGCCCACCCCTACTACTGGGCCCCCTTCATCCTCATCGGCAACTGGCAATAGCCTCGTTCCCTGCAACTGCGGCCAACTTTCTCCTGCGGCTCTTCGGCAGCCAGTATAAAATCACCTCGCGACTCCATTTTCTCGAGGCTCCTTGCCCATGCCGGAATTTTCCTTCGTCATTTCCATCGCGCGCCAAGCTGCTGCCGCCGAAGCCAGACACCACGGTTCTCCATGGATCGAACCCCCTCATCTCATGATCGGTGTTTGCAGCATCAAGAAGCTCCTTGGCCCCGGCGGCGGCGTTAACCCGGCCCCTTCGGACGCCCAGCGCGCGGAAGCTCTTCTCGAGTGGGATGCCTGGGAGGAATCGCTCACCGACGCAAGCGTCGACGCCCCAGCGATTCGCCGCGCCCTTCGCGACCGCATGAGCACCGCCCAAGGTGACGTTTCCCCGGGGAACAAAGGGAAAATCGGCCGCTCGCCCGCCAGCCGCGCGGTCTTCGCGGAAGCCGAACGCCTCGCCGCACAAGCCGGCGGGAGCCAGGTCGGGTTGATCCATCTCGCCGCCGCACTCATTGACTGCAACGACCCGCACATCTCGGCTGCAGTCATGCGCCTCGGGGGCAGCGTCGAGTTGCTGCGCTACGCCGTCCGGCGGCATATGCTCGCCACCACCATTCGCTTCCCCACACCGGCGCCGGACCAGCCCGAGGCTGGCACGGTAATGATTGCCGGCCGCATGGACGCCACCATCGCACCTTTTCTCCCGTCCGCCCAGAGCAGCCCTGTCGAAGCACGCGCCGCGTTTCTTTACGAACTCCCCTTGCTTTTCGGCAAAGGAGGCACCGCCGCCGAGCTGCTGCAAGTGGTTGTGTCGCGCATGGCCGACGTAATTCCTTCGGTCACGCACGCGGCTCTGCTAGTCCGCGACCGCATCACCGGCGAACTGAATCTCGAAGCGCACACTCCTCCGGGTTCTCCGGCAGCCAGCTTGCAACTGGCCGAGCAAGTTTTGGCTTCCAAGGAAGCGCTCCTTTGGGTGCGTGGAGAAACCCAGCCCACTGCCAGCCTCGATCTGCACAACATTCATTCCGGAATTTACGCCCCCATGCTCTGGCAGGGGCAGAGTCTCGGCGTTGTTTCTCTGAGCAGCACCGACACCCAGCATCCGCTCACCCTGCAGGATCTGCGGTTGGTTGTCGCGGCTGCGCACCATGCGGCCATGACCCTCTCCAACCGCCAGTTTCAGGCCGACCTGCAACGCAAGACCGAATTGCTCGAGCATCTCCTGGCGAATTTTTCTCCGCGCATTCGCACTCTCCTCCTCGAGCGCGCCTCTCACGGCCGCCTGCGTCTCGGCGGCCAGAAATCTGTCGTCACCATTCTCAATTCCGACATTCGCGGCTTTACCAAGCAGACCGCGAGTCTCGCCACCGATGAAGTTCTGGATTTGCTCAACGATTATTTCGCCGTGCTCGTCAACGCCATTTTTCAATTCGACGGCACGGTGGACAAATTCATCGGCGACGGCATCCTCGCCGTTTTTGGCAGTCCGGAGCCCGATCCCGCTCATTCTGAAAAAGCCGCGCACGCCGCACTTGCCATGCAGAAGGCCATGCGCGATTGTAATGAAGCCCGCCGTGCCCGTGGCCTCATCACCTGCGAAATCGGCATCGGCATCCACTCCGGCGAAGTGCTCCACGGATTTGTTGGTTCCAATGACCGCATGGAGTTCACCGTCATCGGCGACGCCGTCAACCGCGCCGCGCGTTACTGCAGCGGCGCGAAAGCCGGCGAGATCCTGCTGAGTCCCGAGATCTACCAGCATTTGTGGAGAGTCGTCGAAGTGGAAGCTGGGAAAATCGACACCAAGCACGAAGGAGAATTCCAGACGTACCGTCTGAAGGGGCTCAAGGAACCAAAAAAGAAAACTTGAGCTAAAAATGAGGTCGTATTTTAACGTTCCGGTTATAACATCCGTGACGGCCCGTTCAGAGGTTCCTAATTGTGTTAGCTTTTGAACAGACGGCCCCCGCGCTTCGCGGGAAAATGGTATTGTGTAAGCTGCCTACTACAATTCGCACCGCGGGCACACAAAGTTTCTACAACGCAGATCGCCGGAGAAAAAATGGAACAAAGCGCTGTTCAAGAATTGCGGCCGTGGGACCGGCCTTTTTGGAAGCCCGTTCGCGGCAAGGAAGGCGTGTTCGCTTTCCTCATCCTCATTCATGCTCTTGCCATCACTGGGCTGATTCTATTCCCCATTCCGAGCTGGAAAGTTCTCGGATGGTCGCTTCTGTTTATCGCTTTCGGCGGGCTGGGCACGACCGTCTGTTACCACCGCATGCTCGCTCACAAGACGCTCAAAACCAACAGGTTTATCGAGCAATTTCTCATTTTCTGGGCCGTCTTCAACGGCTCCGGCCATCCCGCCAGTTGGGTCGCCTATCATCGCCTGCATCATTCCACCACCGACACCCCGGAAGACATCTCCAGTCCCAAGCAGGGCGGCTTCTGGTGGGCGCACTTGCGCTGGCTATACCAAACCAAACCTGCCGATAAACAGCGCTGGGCTCCCGAACTCAATCGCGGCATCTACAAAATTTGGGGCTGGGCGGAGACTCCCGTTATTATTCTCTCGCTGTTCATCGGCCTGATTCTCCACCTCGGCTGGATGGGCTTTTTCTGGGTCGGCGCCATGCGCCTCGTCTATACATTGCACATGCAGTGCTTCGTCAACAGCCTCACCCACTTGGATCACGGCGCGGAAGGCGACTCCAGTATGAACGTGTGGTGGCTCGGCCCGCTGCAAATTACCGCCTGGGGCGAAAACTGGCACAAGAATCATCACTCGCACGCCGGCTCGGCGCGCCTCGGCCTGCGCTGGTATCAGACCGACATCGGCTGGTATTTCATCTGGATGCTGGAAGCCGTGGGTTTGGCCCACTCCGTGAAACGCCCGCGCGCTTCTTAGCAATGCATCGCAAGCCTTGAAGCTGGCGCCGCGTTTTTCATGTACGCCCAAAAATTCAATGTGCATGTCGTGATTCGCGGGGAGAGTCGCGCTTGCCCGCTCGAGTGGCTCGATCAATTCTGCATGCGCAACTTTACCAACTCCGCCGATTTCGACGACACGCTCCCCTTCGCCGATGGCAAAGTCGAAGCCAGCTTCCGCCTCACTCCAGAGCGCTTCGCCGAAGGGCTAGCCGCATGGCTCACGCAGCGCGGCAAAGGTGAAGGCCAGGCGGTACTTGTGAATGTGAGCAAGGAATAACCGGCCGAACAAATCCCCGGCAGAAAAACAATCCCAGTCCGACTATGCAGCGGAGTCGCGCTTCTCGCCGTTGATAGCCGCGCGAATCTCCGGCAATGCTCGAAGCGCGGCCTGTTCCCCCGCGGCAACCATCTCCGGTGTCTTTGTAAAATCGTCCCACAGGTAAGGTTTCACGTCGGGTTCGATGATGACGTCGGCCTGTGCGCGCCAGGCGATGTCCGCGTGGCGCTGGATAATATTGAACGAGCGGCTGAGAATATCCGTAAAAGTACGAGGCTGTGCGGTGTTGCCCGCTTCGAGATAGACCGCGATGATAATGTCCGCGCCGAGAAGCATCGCGCCTTCCACCGGCACCGGCGCGGTAAGAAATCCGTCCACCAGTGTGCGCCCTTCATATTGAATGGGAACGAACAGCCCGGGATAAGCGCAAGAAGCGCGCAACGGCGGGGAAAGCGCGCCACGCGTGTAATACACGGAAACGCCGTCAACGATGTCCGTCGTGGCAATCGCGAATGGGGTCGTCAGTTCCTCAAAGGTCGTTGCAGGGGTCAGCCGCGCGAGATATTTTTCCAGCCGCAGGTTGGTGGCCAGGCCCAGCCAAGACGGCGTCCAGCGTCCAAAATCGGTGAAGCTGGTCTCGGCGCCGGTGCGCTGCATGTCGTCCAGCGAAGCGCCCGAGCAGAAGGCCGCGCCGATGAGCGCGCCAACGCTGGTCCCGGCGACGGCATCAATCGGGATGCCCTCTTCGCGCAGAACGCGCAGCACGCCGATGTGCGCGATGCCTCGAGCGAAGCCCCCGGCAAGTGCGAGGCCGACGCGCGGACGTTGCCCAGACTCTTGCCGCTCGCCGGAAGCCAGTTCCCGAAACTTTTCTTTGGCGTTGCGCAACCAGCCCAGCGGGCCGGAACCCTTGCTTTCTGTCATTACCTCTCCATTTTAGTGCCAACGAGCCAGAGCATGCACGGGTTTGACCGCGGCATGCTGGTTTTGTAACCTGTCCCTCCGTACAAATCCAGCGGAAAAGGCGTGCCATGAAACATCGCATCGAAAAAGCAGTGGTTCTGGGAGCAGGAACGATGGGTTCGCGCATCGCGGCGCATCTCGCGAACGCGGGACTTCCCTGCATCTTGCTGGACATCGTTCCGCCGGGTTTGCAGGGCGATGCCCCGGCTGCCGATCGCAACAAGATCGTGCGCGCCGGACTCGATGGCGCGAAAAAGTCCAAGCCGGCGGCATTTTTCACCGCTGCGCTGGCGGAAAGAATTTCCATCGGGAATTTTGAGGACGACCTCGCCCGTTGTGCGGAAGCCGACTGGATCATCGAAGTTGTCGCGGAAAATCTTGAAATCAAACGCAAATTGCTCTCGCGCGTGGCGCAATACCGCATACCCGGCGCGATTGTCACCACCAACACTTCCGGATTGCCCGTGCACTTGATCGCCGAAGGCATGAGCGAAGAATTCCAGCTGCACTGGGCGGGGACACACTTCTTCAATCCGCCGCGCTACCTGAAACTAGTTGAAGTAATTCCCGGGCCAAAGACCTCCAGCGACGTGATCGACACGCTGCGCGAATTCTGCGACCGTCGGCTGGGCAAAGGCGTGGTCGTGGCCAAAGACACGCCGAATTTCATCGCCAACCGCATCGGCACGTTTTCCATGTTGAACGCGCTGCGCTTGATGGCCTCGCTGGGAATGACCGTGGAAGAAGTGGACGCCTGCACGGGGCCTGTCGTGGGCCAGCCAAAGTCCGCGACGTTTCGCACCGCCGATATCGTCGGGCTCGATGTGCTCATCCACGTGGTGAAAAACATTTATGAAACCGCGCCAAACGATGAATCGCGCGAATCGTACAAGGTTCCCGCTCTGCTCGAAGACATGGCCAAACGCGGTTGGCTGGGCGACAAAACTGGCCAGGGCTTCTACAAGCGCGCGAAGGGTGACGGCGGAAAAGAAATTTTGACGCTGGACGTCAATACCATGGAGTATCGTCAGCGGCAGAAAGCGAAGTTCGCGTCGCTGGAGATGGCCAAGGCCATCGAAGACACCCGCGAGCGGCTTCGCGCCTTGGTGGGACCGGTGCTCGAAGGGCAGAAGGGCGACAAAGCCCAGCAATTCTTGTGGGGCACGCTTTCGGAAATGTGCTTGTATGCTGCGCGGCGCGTTCCGGAGATTTCCGACAACATCGCGGACGTGGATAGCGCCATGCGCTGGGGTTTTGGATGGGAGATGGGACCGTTCGAAGTCATGGACGCCATCGGCCTGAAAGCCTTCGCCGAACAAGCCAGGAAAGACCGTGGCAGTCTACCGGCGGTAATCGAAAAAGTGCTCTCCAGCGGACGAAAAGGATTCTACGAATCGGAGAAAGGCACCACGACCGTTTTCGATCTTCTCGGCGGTGGCTCGAAAAAAGTGGAGCTGCCCCAGGGCGTGATCATCCTGAAATCGCTGAAGGATGCTGGCAAGGAAGTCGAGCGCAATTCCGGAGCCA
>Ga0210384_10000758_pt1 | contig 47917 bp, 42 predicted proteins | sample IncBWH2MmetaG_FD_160574 | JGI IMG/M metagenome (GOLD analysis project Ga0210384, IMG submission 160574) | Forest soil microbial communities from Barre Woods Harvard Forest LTER site, Petersham, Massachusetts, United States - Inc-BW-H-2-M | ecosystem: Environmental > Terrestrial > Soil >... | reverse complement strand
TGCTTGTTGGTGCGTAACGATATGCCCTAGCTCGTGCCCCATTACTCCCGCTAATTCATCCTCGTTGTGAACCACCGCGACCAGTTTGCGTGTTACATACACCCGCCCACCCACTATCGAGAACGCTCAGTATTCCTCGCTATCCTTCCCCTGTGAACGCGCAACTCATGCTCATCGCCAAGCGCGGCACCAAGCTTTTTCCCGAAGCCGCCCGCGGCTTGGACCAATTGCGCATCATCATCGACCACGCCTAGTCCGGCTACCCCCCCAAGCCCATCCCCCCATGTCACTTCCTATTCCCGCACTTACACAAAACCGGGGGGGGTAGCAATGACCGCTAACTAAGCTGGAAGAACCGATGTTCCGCAAGGTGGGCTGGGCGTGGAGTTGCACGAAACTGCGAAATGTCAACCATCAACTATAAACTGTCGCGTGTCGACAGGCCGAACGCATTGTCTGAAACTTTCAACAGCCGCTATGCGGCATTCAATCCTTCCGTCGCGCCACAATAAAATACGCGCATTTCAATTCATCTTTCAGCTTCAAAGTTCCGCCGGCTACCGACGCTATTTTCAGTCCGTAATCGGACTGCAGGATGGAAAACGAACCTTGCGCCTTCAGCGTATCTTCTCCAGCCATTACCTGCGATTCCAGGCGCACGCCGCGCGTAGTCCCATGCAGACTCAAATCTCCCATCACGTTCATCTTATACGTGCTGACCGCCGTTTTGATCGCGCTTACGTGCGAGCTCTGGAAGTCCACTTGCGGGTACCTGTTCTTTTCCAACACTTCATCGAACATCACCCGTTCGATCTCCCGGCGTTCCGTCTGTCGCACCTCGTCCATGATTTCCAGCGACCCAAGATTGATCGAGAGTTTCAGCGAAGCGTTCTGCATGGTCTCCGGCGAAAAGTCCATTTCTCCGGCGAAGCTGCGAATGGCAAATTTCGGACTATGCGCCACCACCGCCACGATTCCCGAAGCAAACGCCTGAACCGTGAACAAGCTTGCGTTCGTATCAATCGCAAAATGAACCAAACGATCCTGGACTGTCGTCATGGAAACTCCGCTCGGATTGAGTAACGTTATGGCCGGAGTACTGCTGATTTGGTCCGAGTATACGCTGCTTCGTACCGAGCGAACGGAAAACTCCGGCGGTTTACACGATTGGTTAATACAGCTTATTTCCCATCCTTCCGCGGGAGTTCAGTCACACTTTTCGGTTGGTACACCAAGCAGAGACTCGAATCATTTAGTTCCGTCCCGTCGGACTGCCATCATTCAGCTGACAGGGAGGTTCCTTATTTCTCTGCCAATCACGAGATTGAGTTCTCCTTGAATGAACAAAATTTCCCGCATGGTTCATGCGGGTGGATTCTGCTTCAAGGCCTTTGGCATCACTTTTGGTGTCCGTACAAACCAACCGACCGAGCTCGAGCGAATCGAACACCTGCTCCCCCCTGGATCGACGCTGACAACGAAAGGAATTGTGGATCGTCTGTACTCGTTTGTTATTCAGAAACGCGAGTCCCGACCGGGGGTCCATCATTTCCACCTTTTGTTCGGCAATTCTCAGATGTTGGCCCGAACGGAAAGCCTTGCGGATTTGATGGATATATTTGAGTCAGACGTGAATTTCCACATTGCGACGACTACTTCGAGGCGGTTCTTCGTGCACGCCGGGGTGGTTGCATGGAAAGGGAAAGCGATCGTCATTCCCGGTCGCAGCCACACTGGAAAGACCACGCTTGTGAAAGAGTTCTTGCGGCAAGGGGCGAGCTACTATTCCGACGAATTTGCGGTGTTCGATTCCCGCGGCCACGTTCAACCGTTTGCCAAAGCGCTCAGCATCCGGGACGATCGCACACAACAACAAACGAGAATCTCCGCGGAGCAGTTCGGCTGTCCGGTCGGTATAAAACCCCTGCGCATTGAATTTGTGCTTTTGACTCAGTACCAGAAAACCGCCCGATGGCGTCCAAGAAACACCTCTCGTGGTCAGGCTGTATTGCATCTTCTTCAAAATTCATTCTCCATACGCAAGAAGCCTGAAGCCGCACTGGCGTTTGCCGAAGCGGCGGTGCGCAACGCCACGATTCTCACCGGTGTTCGAGGGGAGGCGGAAGAAGTTGTCCGCAGCGTTCTCTCAGGTACTAGCAGTCAGCTGAATCGAGATGGCACTAATCAAATTATCCAGCCCCAAGGGGAGAGCCATGGGCCACAACGAGAACATCAAGCCGAAGCGGTTGGAAATGCTTTCGCGGGAAGTACTCGATGAGCTCCTGATCTACGATCACAAAAAGTATCTCGGGCACTGTTTGAATCAGACAGCGGCGCTGGTCTGGAAAGCGTGCGACGGCAGGACTACCGTTTCCGAGATCACCCGCATGTTGCAGCAAGTCGATCCTGCCATCGATGAACAAGTCATATATTTCGCCCTGGGAAAGTTGAAAAAAGCAGGGTTGCTGTCGGAAGAATCGGTACTGGAAACAGCGAAGATTTCCCGCAGAGATCTCGTGCGCAGAGCCGGAGGAATAGCCATACTCGCCATACCCGTAGTGACCTCAATGCTGATGCCAACCCCGGCCCGGGCTGCATCGTGTTTTCCAGCCGGGCATTTGTGCACCAACCCCGCGCTGTGCTGCTCAGGGCGTTGCGGTATTCTGGGCATAAACCTGTTATGTCTGTAGCGGCCCTGTTCGCGCAGTTACCTTTTCAACCGCTACGGAGCTTAGACATGAACAAGGGAGAAAAATGGCGCTGCGCGGACCTAGCTTGCCAGGCCGAGATTGTCGTTACCCATGCTTCTGCGCTAGCCTGCACACAAAGTCCACTGCGCTTCTGGTTCCATGATGAAAAGGCAGTACGCAAAACCGATGCTGCGAAAGGCCTTGGGCGCCGGGTGGCAAATCAAAGGGCACTGTTTGATGGTTAATTTCTTCGGAGACCTAGCCTCACGGGATAACTTAGCGAGGGACCCGTGACCATCCGGTCGCCCAACAATCCGGAGAGAAGAGACGACCGCCGTCGTACTCCACGTTACTCGTTTGTGGCAAACGCTGAAGTCAGCGAAACAGCCTCGCAGATACGCATCTTTGCCCGTGTGAGCGAGATAAGTATGAACGGATGTTATCTCGACATGATTAATCCGCTTCCTGTAGGCACCGAGATTTTCGTGAAGATTTTCACGGAAACGGACTTTTTTGAAAGTGCTGCGACCGTTGTATATTCACAGCCGAACCTTGGCGTGGGCCTGATGTTTCAAGACATCAGCCGGCATTTCTTGCCCAGCTTGCAAAAATGGCTCCTTGAAGCAATGCGCGCCGCTGCTCCGGTTAGTGAGGGTTCTTAGCTTTCCTTCGACTTTTTGTGCCCCCGATGGGCAAATTGTTTCCAGTTACGCTTTCGCAGTCAGGCTGTGAAAGCCTCTTGCTTGCGATTCGCGCACGCACGACGATGTTGCTAGCCGGCAGCTTCGCAGCCTTATTTCTCGAAGCATCGGGCGGAGAGCATTGCAGGAACGGACTTCCTTCAAGGGAGCGGATTCATGGGCATTCCAGTGATCAACTTTAGGCTTATCGCCAAGCGCTTGCGGCAAATCGTCGACGAGATCCGGGACTTTCTGCATCCCGAGCGAATCGTGGACAATTCCTGGCGCAACCCCCGGGTACAGCAACTCGTCGTCGCCCGTGCGGTGGTACGCAGCGTAGGCCGGCCAAAGATGCGGGGGCGGCTCTAGAGCTCCGGCTTTCAATCCCTCTCCTTCCGACCTCCGCGGTCCGAACAAAAATCCGGCGGTCTTAGACAAAATCACCGATTTGCTGTGTCATATGGACGTACGCAATTTCGGTACGCGATTCCGGCATGCAGTCAGCGCAACTTCAATTTACGCGATGCGATCAGGCGGTTTTGTTGGACGCAATGAAGCGCACGGCAGAAGAAGTAAAAGCCTGGTACGAAAAGCACGGCGCTGCGCTGGCTGCATTCGCTTGCAGTTACGGCCTGGATTTTGCTGCCGCTGAAGATGTCGTGCAACACGTATTCCTGAATCTGCTGCGCGGTTCCGCCGCCGAACTGCGCTCGCCGGTCGCGTACTTTTACGGCGCGGTCCGCAATGGCGCCATCAACTTCCATCGCACGCGGCGCAGGGAAACCGCGCTTCCTGAAGGCGATGAATGGCTAGTTTCGCGCGGCAAAAGCCGGGAAGAAATCCTGGCGGTACAACAAGCTCTGCAGCATTTGCCGGAAGAGCAGCGTGAAGTCGTCTTCTTGCGGATTTGGAGCGGACTGACCTTTCAAGAAATTGCCGAGGCCATGGAAACGCCGGTGAATACTGTAGCTTCGCGGTTCCGTTACGCACTGGATAAACTGCGCGAGCGGCTTTCGAGCACACCGACAAGGCGAGACGCAAATGAAGCACGAGCCTGAGCAAGACATGGAGAAATACCTAAGCGAGTTCCGGCCCAGAGCGGTTCGTGCGCTGGAAAGCGAACTCGCCAATGGGTACAGAGTTGCGCGATTCGATTGGCAAAGGCTTGCGGCTGCGGCGGTGTTGTTTGCCGCGCTGGGAACCTCCGTTTGGTACGCGCAAGTAAAACCGGATCACGCGACGCAAACCGCGGGTCGACAACAAGTCCAGACCGAGCGCACACCGCTGAAAGACTTGAGCAGTGTGCAGCTGACGCGATTGGCGCTCGCGGACAGCGAGAAGTTCGATGAGGTATTAGCAGAACAATCGAGGGAAAGTTTGCCGAATTTGCGCGGCGAACGGAGCACGCTGCGGATTCTGGCGCAGGAATGAAAGCGAGGCCGAAGTGAAGTTACGAATCATATCTATGATCCTGTTCTGCCTAACGTTGGTATCGACAGGATGTGCGCAGACGAAGCTTCCGCCGGAAACGCGCAACGCGGCGCTGCGCTATTGGCTGGCGTTCGCCGAGTTAAAGGATCCGCCACCGAACGTGGAGACTCTGGAGCTGCTGGAAAAGACATTGAAGGGACAAACTCCGTGGGATGAGCAGAAGCTTGGCGGAATTCTCGACATGAATCGTGAGTCGTTGGGAATCTTTGAGCGCGCCAACAAACTGCCGGACTGCGAGTGGGGCTTGGAATACGGGCAGAACAGCAGCGGCTCGATCGCTTATGTGCCGAGGGCGCGCGTTTTGGCGCGGTTGAATACTTTGCGTGGAGTTCGTGAAATGGCGAAAGGCAATTCGCAAGGCGCTGTCGACGCATGGCTCGAAGGCATCCACTTTTCGGATCAGCTCACGCGGGGTGGCTCGCTTATTTTCGGGCTGGTGGCCAAGGACACGATGATCCCAAATCTTCAATGGTTGGCGCGGGAAACGAAAGACGGCCGGCTGAATGAAGCTCAGAAAAAAGAAGTATGGGAACGCCTGAAGGCGCTTCCAGAAGCTGGCGTCGATTGGGGCGCGATCTGGGGAGTGGAAGCCGCAGTAGTGGAACAATTCATGGAGAAACTCCGCGCCAGCCCGAAAGCGGTGGCGGAATACCAAGCCATGACCGGCGAAACGGCGGTACCCGGCTGCATTCCTCCCAGCCAGCAGGAAATGAAAATGTTTCGGGAATACATGGAGCAGGCGCAAGACAGCCTGCACGCGCCGCAGCAAGAAGCAAAAGTGCGGATTGAAGCGCTCGAACCGAAACGCAAGAAACTGTGTGTTTCGGAACAAAATGTCATTCCCAACGCACAAAAGACGAATGAGGCGAGGCAGCAATTGCAGGCTGCCAAAGACGCGCTGCAGCAGGCGCTACGCGGGAATTGATTTCGCGGCGGGGCTTTCTCTGAGAGTTACTGTCTGGCTGTGTAACGCGGCGCGCCGTGAAACTCAATCAAGACGTCGCATTTGGTTTCGACGGGCTTGCCATCGACTAGCGTGGGTTGATAACGCCATTCCTGAACGGCCTTCAGCACAGCGGGAACCAGGGTCGCGCGCCCCCGGATCGGCTTAACGCTCTGCACTTGTCCGTTCTGGTCGACAGTGGCAATGACCCGGATGAAATCACCTGGACCGATTTGCGCTTGCGCCAGTTGCGGATCGACGCGAGACATCAGTCCGCCGATAACGACTTTCTTACTTCGATTAAAGGGGTTAAGCGGCAGGACCGAGTGCCCAGCGGGCATACGAACCGAACGCTGAATGCGCATGGTGGCCGACGGTGATTCCAAAACGTGCTCTCCGGGGAGATTAAGAAAAGAGCCTCGGGATCCGCGCGGAAGGTGGATCTCCATGACCTGGCGCGGGGGCGTATCCATTTGGATTAGCGGTGCGACGGTGTTGTTGGGGGCTGAAGAAGCGGCGGGGATGCTGTCTGGTCTTGCGGGAAGCGGTGCGGGCGTTCGCGTGGCGGTATCGCTCGACTTGACCGGGTTGGGCGCCGGCTGATTCGCGATGGGCTGGGCTGCAGGAACGAGCGGTGGAATTGTGGCTGCGCCGCCGGTGGCAAGAGAATTGGGCGGAGAAGTAATCTTGGAAGCGGAATCGGTCTTGGATACAGAAGTATTTGCCGTTGAATTTGGACTGCTCGCCGGTGGAGCAACTTGTGATTTGGCCCGGCTGTCAGCATCCGGGCGCGGGGAGACTGTAGAAGTCACGCCTCGCGGCGCGGCTACTGGCGGGGTGTCGAGTTGATCTTCGTCGCTATCGACGCTGGAACTGGCGGCGGGTTCCTCATCATTGGCCGTATCCCTTGCTGGATTCGCGCGGCCATCTGCTGTCGATGAGTCGTGCGGCGAAGGCGTTCCGGCGGAAACGTGTTTTGTGTTTTCGGCACTCCCGAGCGGCGAAGGTGTTGCTACGTTGCTAGCGACATTCGTGGGAACCTCTCGCCTTGTCGCGTCAGGATTTTGCGGACTTGCCGGGGTGCCCAGGGCCGTGACGGCCGCACTGCTACCGCGTAGAATTTCTCTGGAATGCGCGAACGAATTTCCCAAAGCATTGTTTTTGAGAAGGAAAAGGGCCACAAGACAAAGCGCAGCAATGGCCATGCTCCACAGCGCAACCCGGGCAGCGGGGGAAGTGGTTACCTCGGGAGCATTCCGGCGAGAAACGGAGGGCGCGGCGACTGGCGGCTTGTTTGTGGCTTTACTTTGCGTGGATGACGACTTTGCAAGCGCTGGTTCGGCGGTTGGAACTGCGGCGGGTTTTGCGAAGGATGCGGCCACAATTTGATCCTGTTGCCGATGCAAGAATTGCGAACTCTCGCGCGATCCCCACTTTCGGATTTGTTCGCGATCGTGTTCGCTAATATCCATCAACTGAATGCCCGCTTGCTTGTTTATTTCATTGGTCCAGACAACGCGAACATTCACCTGCACGGGTTTCGGAAGGCCGTTGAGCGGGATGGCGATGCGCGCGACAAAATTGAGCAGTAGCGCGACCGGCGCCGAAACCAAAAGGCCGTTTTCGCTCACGTTGAGGAGCAGGGTGTCTTCACTTCCGTCGATCGCGAGATAGATAGGCGCGTGGGGAACCACGCGGGAATAGAAGCGGCGCTCGACCGTCGCCGTTGCGTCAGAGAACTGTTGCGCTGATGTGGACATATTTCATTCTCCGTCCGAGGGCTCGCTTGCAAGAAACTTGGAGCCACTCAAATCCGGCCGGGCGAGCTGGAAGGGTGCGCGGATGGGCTAAGTGGACAAGGCTACGTGGACAAGGCCACATGGACACGAACACCCACAAGCTACAACCCGTTGGATGCCAGAATGTTTCGCTAGGGACGCAGGAAGCGAGGTACCAGTATCAAGTAAGGGCCTTAGGATCCAAGCGGACAGTGGCGACCGTCTTCAGCAATCACGCTGAAATCGTCGTTACCGGTACCGCGGGACAAAAACTGGGGCGCGCGAACGATGGCCACCTACGCTTGTGCCGTTCATTTCACGACGAGACTTAGATTTATGACGTGCGTTGAGGCTACCGATCCGGACATAACTGTTGCAGTTACTGTTATGGGGAAAGATCCGGCTGGCGTGCCGGGATTGCGGGGCTTCGTCGAAGAACTTCCGCCGCCACACGAGGACAAGATCAATGCCAAACAGAACAACAGCGCGAGGGCATCGAGTGGGATGCATTGATACGGTTGTCGTTTGCGAGAGGAACGGAGAGCGAGGAGCAGCAGGATTAGAAATAGCATGACCATGAAAGACGTTGGTTTGAAGTTGTTTTGCGATGGAAAAGCGATCCTAAAAGGAGCCGGTAAACCAGACGCAGCCATAGTCGCGATGCTAACCGTCGCGCTCGCGGGCGCAGTTCCGTTCACCGAAACCGGATTCGGGGAAATAGTGCAGGTTCGCTGTCAATGTGCGGTTGCGCTTATCAGGTCGAGTAGGCCGTTTACGATGGCAGTTTCGGCGCATCCCGGCTTGAGGCGCGAACCCAGCACCTGAAAGGTCAGGGCGCCAAACGCCGTGTCGTTCGGGACGTATCCGGAATTCGCGCTACCGTTGGCCAGAGTGACCATGAAAGTGTTGGCCACCGGCGACTCTCGTTTCAACCGCTGTGCGATCGGGCTATATACTTCCGCATCCACGGACGTCAGCGCAATATTTCCGATGCGGATCGCTCCCAGCCGTATGTTCACGGGATCACCATCCTCATAGGTCCCCGGCGTTCCTTCCCGCGCCGTATCGGTGCGCTTGCGTCCAGGACACGTCACGGTTTTCTGCGCGGCGGCAATGGCTGGGCCGGCGTCCAATCTTTTGATATTGGTCATCACGCGAATCACTTCCTCGCCCAGCAAAACTCCTTCGCTATCCATCACGCGTTCCAGCACGTCTTCTACTTTCGGGTCGACCGGAGTTGCCTTCACCTTCCCATCGCGAATTGGCGCCTCCACCGGCTCGCGGGTAAGGACATAGCCGGTGATTGGCACGCCACTCTGTGAGGCCATCGCGTTGGTTGCCGCGCGAAGATACAGCGGGTTCTGGTCGCCGGACGCGCCTTGCACGAACACCGCGATGGTCTTGTCGCCGAATGCCTGCTCGACGTATCGTGACGCTGCTCCCGCGAAATCCGCGCTGGTCAGTCCTGCAAGAAATCCGTTCACCGGGTGCATGGCATAGTCCATGTAAACGGCAATCGGTTGACCTGCGGGCGCAAGGAATTCGATCACCGCCACGGTCTTGTCCGAAGGGCCGTCCAGGTTGGGCGCCTGCGTCCACAGGTGGGTCTCGCCATCCACCGTGTCTCGATTCACGTTTAGGTACGATCTTCCCGCGCCATATCCCAGGCGCGCCGGTTGCAGGTTCGCCTTCGCCTGGCGCACCGCATCGAGAATTTGGCCGATGATCGGCGGAGGCGGTTGATTCGCGTTCGCGTCGGCTCTCAGCGCCCGCATGCCTGGAAAGCCTCCGGGGCCCCATCCGCTGTGGGTGTGCGTGGCGGACATCACGATGTTTTCCGCCGGGCAGTTGAGTTCCGCGGCAATCTGCTTGGACGCAGCCTGATACACTACCTCCGGCAGACCGCCCTGATCGGCTGCAATCAGCGCCGCCTTCGCGGTTCCGTTATCCAGTACGATCGCCCGCACGTACAGGTGCTCGTGTGCATATTTTCCGGACGGTGGATTCGCCGGATCCGATGCGGGCGTGATATCCACGCGCGCTGCTCCCACACGCAACGTCGCCTGACCTTTCGCCGTGGCCGCCCAACACAGAGAACACAACAGTACAGCCGCCAGCTGCAGCATTCCGCGTTTGCTCATTGCCTTTCTCCCTTACGTGGCGCCCACTGCTCACGCAGAAGTTACACCCGTCCCGGTTTTTGCGAAAGCAACGATTGCGCATCTGGACGTGAATAGATCGAGTGAATTTTTGTGGCGGGTTTCGCGGCGCTCTTGTTATCCTGCGTCGCGTGACGCTTCCATTTCTGATTGATACGGATACCGCTTCGGATGATGCGGTTGCGTTGATCATGGCGCTGCGCTCTCCGAATGTTAAGGTTGTGGCCATTACCACCGTTGCCGGAAATGTGGATGTGCAGCAAGCCAGCCGTAACGCGATCTATACGGCAGAGCTTTGCGATTCGAACGTGCCGGTGTTTGCTGGCGCGCAACGGCCGCTGAAGCGTGCGCCTATACGCGCGGAGTGGTTTCACGGACGCGATGGATTGAGCGATCGCGGCTACCCGGCTCCACGGCGCGCTCCGGAAAAACAGAGTGCGGTCGATGCGATTATCGACACGATTGAATCGCACCCAGGGTTGGTGATGGTCACGTTAGGGCCGCTGACGAATGTGGCGCTTGCGTTGCAAAAGAAGCCGGGCATCGCGACGAGAGTGAGCCGCTGCGTGATGATGGGAGGCGCGCCGTGCTGCGAGGGAAACGTCACTCCCGCTGCCGAATACAATGTGTGGTGTGATCCAGAAGCGGCGCGCATCGTGGTGAGGAGCGGCCTTCCGATTGAACTTGTCGGCTGGCACCTTTGCCGAGGCGAGGCGGTGCTAAATCCTGCTGACATTCAGCACGTTTTAGGTTTCGGGACGCAGGTGGCGAAGTTTGCGATCGAGTGCAACGACCGCGCAAAAGAGGCTTTCTTCGAACAGACCGGCCAACACGGGATATCCCTGCCTGATCCTATCGCGATGGCGGTGGCATTGGATCTGTCGACCGTCACTTCGCAGTCGGAGCATTTGGTGGAGGTGGAGATCGACAGCGAACTCACTCGCGGCATGACCGTTGTTGACCGTCTGAACGTTGCGCATGACCAGCGCAACCACGATGTGTGGGCGACACGCCTTGCTGCTGGACGCAAGGCGAAGGTGTTTTGGAGCATTGATAATGCCCGTTGGAAACAAGCGCTGTACAAAGCGCTGCAGTAGGCTGTTTCGCGCTGATTAGAACGCCGAAGTTGGAACCGAATGGGCGGAGGTCGCTCGATGCAAAAGTTGATTGTGGTGCTATTGGCTCTAGGGTTGGCAGTGCTGGCCCAGGAACGAAAAGTAGAGCCGACCTGGCTGCACCGCGATGTAGCCGCGCTTGGCGAGCAGCAGGTTGACCTAACAAGTAACTCTTGCCACTACAGGCCGATTTTTGGCGAGGGAGACGCGGAATCGCAGGTGCCAAAGAGCGTGGTGCGTTTCGGGGAACTGACAGTCGATGCTCACGGTAGCTGCCAGAGTGTCGAGTATCCGCTGCAGGAAGAACTCTATTTGGTGCGGCAGGGCAGCGGGGTGCTGCACTACGGCGACGAAAGGCATCCCCTGGCGCAAAATGATTTCACGTATGTGGCCCCGACAGTGCGGCACAGCGTTTCCAATCCGTCGAATCAAACTCTGCGCCTGGTGGTCACCACCGTCAAAATCTCTGCGGGCACCGCGATTTCACCTGCGCCGAAGCTGGAAGTGGCTAATCTAGACGAACTGAAGGAACAGACAGTGGGTGGACATCCGAAGTCGGTCCTGTACAAGCTGCTGATTGGGCCGCGAACTGCCACCCGCGACAGGATCAACGCAACTTACACTGTTGCGGACTTTTTTGTGATGGACTTTGCGCCGGATGGAACAAATTTTCCGCACCATCACGAAGTGGCGGAAGAGATTTATCTGGTGCTGGACGGAGAAGGGCAAATGGCCGCGGGCGGGGGAATGGACGGAGTGCAAGGCTTGCATCCCGCCAAGCCGGGAGACGCGTATTATTTTCGGCCAAATTGCACGGTCGGCTTCTACAACAAGGCGGGCGCGCAGGCACATATTCTTGCGGTAAGGGTCTTCGTTCCCATGCCCAAGAATCCGGATTGATCTAACCCGCATTGTGCCTGGCAGTGAGCCGAAAAAAAGAGGAATCAATTATTAGGATTCGCGGTCGAGTCACCGCTGTTTGTACGGCAACCAGGAGGGCCTTGCTGTCAAACGGTTTGTAGGAGAAATCGACGGCGGCGTCGCGCAGAGCCTGGGTTTTTCAAATCGTTGTCAGTGCATGCAGTTATGAAAATAATCGGCCAGCTAGCAATAGCATGGGGCAGGAAATCGGATGAAAGCAGTTTGCCCAGGAGCTCTTTTATTGAAATTGCCTCGAAGCTATTTCCGCGGAAACTTTGTCCCCTTAGACTGCCGAATCTAGCGGTCCGAATATCATCTTTTCGCGGGAGATCCCCCACTAGACGTTGGTATGTGTCGAGTACTACCTTCGTACAGTTCAGCAAAACGGTGGGATGGCACGAAGGAGACGGAGGACGGTGATGGAGTATCCGGAGTTTGGGTTGAGCGGGCAGGTGGCGCTGGTTACGGGAGCGGCGCGCGGTTTGGGGCGGGCCATTTCGCTGGCGTTGGCGCATGCGGGCGCGGAGGTGGCGCTGGGTTTGCGCGACGTGAAGGCGGATTCGGGATTGACTGCGGAGATACGGAAAATGGGCAGGAAAACGCTGCCGCTGCAGATGGACATGCGCTCCATGGAGCAGATTTTCTCCGCAGTGGAGGCAGCCGAGAAAGAGTTCGGGCGAATCGACATCCTGGTGAACAACGCGGGGATCGCGCCGGAAAATCCGGCGGAGAATGTGCGCGAAGAGGATTTTGACGAGACCTTGGCAATAAATTTGAAGGGAACATTTTTTGCCAGCCAGGCCGCGGGGCGCGTGATGATCCGGCAAAAGAGCGGGAAGATTATTAACATGAGCTCGCAAGCCGGCTTTGCGGCGTTGCCGACCGAATCGATTTATTGTATGACCAAGGCGGGAATTGCACATTTGACAAAATGCCTGGCGGTGGAATGGGGCAAGCACGGGATCACGGTGAATGCCGTGGCGCCGACGTTCATTCGCACGCCGGGGACGGAGGGCGCGCTAGCGGATGCGGCATTTCGCGCGGACACCGTGGAACGCATCGCCGCGCTGCACCGCATCGGCGAGCCGATGGAAGTGGCAGGCACGGTAGTATTCCTGGCCTCCCCTGCTGCGTCTTTGATTACCGGCGAAACAATTTTGATCGATGGCGGATGGACAGCCCGGTAAGTCCTTCACGCGCCGTCGCGGCTAGCGCGACCCGGTGCGCACTTGCTCGGCTTTGGTCATCGTTCAGTAATCTCAAAAATTTCCGTCTTCGTAGAAAAGCTCCGCAGTCGCGGGAGGCACCAAGGAACCTCTCAACGCGACCACACCTGTTGCCGCTTCAGGATCACAGAAAAGGCAATAGTCGATGGAAGTGGCGGGAGCTGTAATGTTTCTAGCGTCGCCGGCCGGATGGTTACGGACGCTCGGAGCTGGAAAATGATTCGATGACCATGCTTTCGGTTAGGTGAGGAGCTGTGTCGATGTGGGTTTGCGGCCTACGGCGACCAAGCGCTCGGCGTGGGGGCCGTACTCGTCTCCATCGAGATTGCCATACAGTTTTACGGCGACGAATCCTCCGCGCTCCATGCGATCGCGTAACTCCTGACCGGAATAAATGGTGTTGTGAAATTTGAAGCTCTTCGCGCGGCCGTTGCGAATGAGCAGCCACTCGTTGCGAACGCGGGTCCAATCGTCAAAAATTTCGTGGCGTTCTACCAGGACAGTGCCGTCCGGCATCACGCTGGTTACCGTGGGCTGAAAAAGTTTCGCGAGGCGTTCCTTGCCCAACACCTCGATCAGACACGCCCCACCCGGCTGCAGCGACGCGAACATGTTGCGCAAAACGGCCAGGTCTTCTTCCTTGTTATCGAAGTACCCAAAAGAGGTAAACATGCTGAGCACCAGAGCGAAGGCACCCGGGCGCACAAAATCGCGCATATCTTTCTGAACCCACTCGATCCGCAGCTGCGCGGCTTTGGCTTTTGCCCGCGCCTTGTTCAGGAGGTACGCCGTTCTGTCCACTCCCGTGACGCGGAATCCCTTTTTTGCGAGCGCAATGCTGCACCGGCCGGGACCGCAGCAGAGATCGAGCGCAGATTTGCCTGCGGGCTTGCTCAGTGCCAGCGCCTTCGTGACGTGCGCGTCGGCATCGGCGATGCGTCTCTCCGGAAACATGAAGGGGTAAAGCTCACGCCAGAAGGCGTCGTTGTCGAACCACTCTTTTTTGCGGCGTGGCCTGTTCATGGCAACTGCCGAGTATTTTAGCAGCTCCGCAATGGGGGGTTCACGTGCATCGGTCAAACCCAGATCGCGAGGACAGTGGCGTTCGCGTCATGGGTGGCGCAGAAACGCATGGTTCGAGCATGCCCTTATTCAGAGAATGGATAGGGGGAAGAAATGTCCTCGCGCCTATGGATTGTGGTTTGCGTGTTGTTGGGAGTACTGGCCTTGTGTTGGGTCGCGGGCCGGAAATTCTCTTCGCGGCAAGAAGTCGTCGAAGCTCCCAAGGTGACCATTCAGAAGCAGCCTGTCGCTTTTGCGAACCATACGTTTGACCCTGGCGCTCCACCTGCCGACATGCCTCCGCTGGCCGCGCAGGAAACCGCGGAGTGCGATTCCAGTTTCCGGTCGAGCGCCAGTGTTCGTGGGCAGTTTCGGAGGATGGACGCGACACGAGCGACCGTGATCGTCACGCAGGTGAAGGTGACGCTGCAGCTCAACGTGAACATCTGGGTACCGCTCGGCGCCAGCCAACAAGTGATCGACCACGAGCAAGGGCATCGCCAAATTTCTGAATATTATTACCAGAGCGCGGACAAACTGGCCGAGCGAATCGCTGCCGCATACATGGCCAAACAGGTGGAGATCAGTGGAACCGATCTGGACGCCGAATCCAGCAAGATGCTGCAGCAGATTGCCGCCGAGATCACCGACGAGTACAACAAGGAATTGAATCCTGAAACGACGCAACTCTTCTACGATGCCATCACCGATCACGGCCGGAACGGAACCATCGCCAAAGAAGCGGTGGATCATGCCCTCAAGAACGTAGCGATCGAAGCACAGCCGACTACAAATACGGGAAATTGAAGAGCAACGGAGAATTCTGAAGGGCTTATTCGTGCGTGAGTCCTCGCGACGGTAGGGACAGTCGCGTCAGGATGGTACAAATGACGGAGACGCGCCGGCGGTGCAAATAGTTGTGGCCCGTAGAGCCGAAGCGCACCGGCTTCTGCAAGCGCGTGTGTCGGCCGCGGCGGGCGAGGAGGCTCCGGCGGTATTGGCATGCCGAACGGAGATAACCGAACCGATGGCGCCAGAGGACGAAATGTTTTTGATGGTTCGCGGGGAAAGGCGGAAGCATCACGGTAACCTATGATCCGCAGGCGAAGCCGTTGTTGAGCGCGATTCACCTTTCCAACGAGCATGGCCCAGCGCCGGTATTCAAGGAAGAAGCGGTGGCCCTGCTTTGTTGGCTCAATTTATTTTGTAAGTTCTTGGACCGGCTTGCTGGACCGCATGAGTGGTTGCGGCGGGTTTTTACTTTTATTCCGCGCTTAGGGTGCGAGCAGGATCCGTACTGGCGGCGCGGCGCGCTGGGATTAAGCCAGCCAGCGATGTGGCTACAACTAGCGCGAAAACGGAAACTGCGAGCACGCCCAGGTCGACGCCTTTTATTTCGTACAGCTGTGATTCGACGAAGCGCACGCAGAGCAGCGCCACCGGAACACCGATGGCGAGACCAACGACGGTTTGGCTCATCGCGCCACGCATCACCATGGCGATTACGCCGGTGCGTTGCGCGCCCAGGGCCATGCGAATGCCAATCTCGGAAGTGCGGCGCGCGACGGTGTACGCGGTCACGCCGTAGAGCCCGATGGTGGCGAGCAGCAGCGCCAAGCCGCCAAACAACGCTGTGAGCCGCGCGATCATCCGCTCTCCGTTGAAGCGCTCGGCGATTTGCTGATCGAACGTCTGAAATCTTACGACTGCGAGATTCGGATTGATCTCCGCCAACGTTTTTCGTGCCAGCTCTTCCATGTTGTTCATCGGAGCTTGTGTTTGCAAAACGATTGCCCCGGCGTACAACGATGTGTCTTCCTCAATCGGCTCTTTCGAACTCGCCGGACGCTGCAGCATGGGAACAAAATACATGCGGTGGTCTTTCCAGCGCGCGCTGGTGTATGTGGTGTCTTCCACTACACCAACGATTTCAAAATCTCCGCTGCTTTGCGGACCCGGCGATCCGAAGCGCCGTCCGATGGGATTGCTGCCTGGCTGGAAGAAGCCTTTTACGAATGTTTCGTTGACTACGGCCACTGTTGGAGCGCCCGAAGAATCCTGTACGCCGACGCCGCGGCCCATCACAACGTGCGTGCCCACCGAATCGAAAAACTCGGGGCTCACTCGGACCACTGAAGCGCCAGAATCTGCATACGGCTGCCCTTGCACCTGCACACCAGTGCTCCAGTTGTTGTCTTCCATGGGCGTATACAAGCTGAGGCCTACCGCTTTCACTCCAGGGAGCGCGTGGAAACGCTGCTCCACGGTGCGGTAAAACGATTCGAGCTGTAATTGTGTGTATCCCGCGGCTTGCGGGTTGATGTGAACGATGTAGCGGTTCTTCGAATCGAGCTTCAGGTCCGAGCCTTGCAATTTGTTGAGGCTTTGCGAGAACAATCCCGCGCCCACCAGCAACACCAGTGAGAGAGCTGTTTGCAGAACCACAAGGCCGCGCTGCAGCATCGACGCGCCCATAGCGGTGTTGCGCGAACCACTGCGCAGTGCATCCGCCGGCTCGGTTTGCGCGGCGATCCACGCGGGCGCCACGCCAAAAAGAACTCCCGTGAGCAGAGACAGGCCGCAGGCGAACGCCAGCACCGCGCCGGAAGGAGTTGCGTCAATAGGAACAGCCTGCGCACCGGGAAACACCAGGGCCAGGAGCATTTTTGCACCGCCGTAGGCGACCGCCAGCCCGGCGATTCCGCCGAGTGCTGCGAGCACGACGCTTTCGGTCAACAACTGCCGAACAATTCTTCCACGCGCTGCGCCGAGCGCGGAGCGCAACGACAGCTCGGTCTTGCGTCTTATGCCGCGCACCAACAGCAAATTGGCTATATTGGCACAGGCAATCAGGAGAACCAGGCCCGAGACGGCCATCAACAAGTGCAAGTTTGAGCCGTATTGCTCTTGCAGCGCCTGGATGCCGGCGCCGCCGGGCAGCAACACCACGTGTGCTTTTTCCAGGCTCTTCTTCTCGTCGTCTGAAGTAAATTTCTGTGTCTCCTGCATGGAATGTTTTACCAGTGCGCTCACCTTATCCTGCAGCGCCGCCAGATTCGTTCCCGGTTTGACGCGACCGATGATGTACAGCCAGGAAAATTCCGGCTTGTATACATACGGAGCGCTCGCCAGTACGGGCATGGACTCAATCGGCAGGTAGAAATCCGGCGGCGTGCTGGACAGCCGGTCGCCATAAAATCCGGCTGGCGCAATGCCCACGAGGGTAACCGCCTTGGTGTTTATCCAGAAGCTTTTGCCGAGAATGGATGTGTCAGCGGCATAGTCGCGCTTCCACATTTCGTAACTCATCAGCGCAACCGCCGGCGCGCCTTTGACGTCGTCGGCGTCGGAGAAAAGCCTGCCCGCGTGTGGGCGCAGCCCAAAAGTCTGGAAATAATTTCCAGAGACGAACTCGCCCATCACCGAGTGGGCGGTTTCCTGGCTGCCATCTAGCCTGACGATCACGGGATTAAAGCCAAAACCCGCCTGCATGGCAGCCACGCTTTCGAATTCCGGCATGGTTTTCTTCACGCGTTCGTAAATCTCCGTGGAGAACAGCGAGTAGTCGCCGCTGTCCTGCGTGCCGGAGTTCACGCAGCAGTCGTTGTTGTCACCAATCCTTATTAGCGTGTGCGGTTCGACCACCGGCAGATTTTTCATCAGTACCGAATTCACCAGCGTGAAGATTGCGGCGTTGGCGCCAATTCCCAGCGCCAGCGTCAGCACGGCTGTCGCCGTGAATCCGGGAGTCTTGCGAAGTTGCCGCAGAGCGTAGCGCACGTCTTGAGCGAGCTGTTCGAGTCCCGTCCAGCCCCAGCTCTCCCAGGCCCTTTCCTTGACAGCCGTTGCGCTACCAAAGGTTTTCGCAGCGGCGCGGCGCGCGTCTTCGGGAGTCATCCCGGCGGTGATGTTCTCGGCGATCTGCTGGTCCAGATGAAACTGAATCTCGCTGTCCAATTCCTTGGTGAAGCGCTCGCGCCGGAATAAAGCTAGCCATTTTGTCCACGCCATGACCGCTCCTTAAGATCTCTGCATCACCAGATTGATTGCCGCCGACAAGCGACTCCAGTTGGCGGCTTCTTTTCCAAGTTGTACGCGTCCCGACGGCGTCAGCCAATAGAACTTGGCTTGCCTGCCGGTTTCGGTTTCCGCCCACTTCGCCTTGATCCAACCTTTGCGTTCGAGGCGGTTTAAGGCGGGATACAGCGAACCTTGCTGTACTTGGAGAACTTCGCGGGAGATTTGCTGGATTCTTTTGCCGATGGCCCAGCCATGTTTTGGTTCGAGTGCGATGGTTTTGAGAATCAGGAGGTCCAGCGTTCCCTGCACGAGATCGTTTGGTTTGCCCATAGTCTGATTATCTACACAACCGATTGTAGATAGTCAAGGTGTGGGTCACGAGCAACCAGGGCCTAACGGTCAGGCCCTGGAGCGCGTGGTACCGTGGCGAGGAACGTCGTACTATTTGACCGCAAGGAATCAGCTGGAATTGGCACAATCTGCGGAAAGCATTGGTCGCAGGAATTCAAAGGCGCCCGCCTGGGAAGGCGCCCGCTACACAGGCTCGGTGAAATGATTGGTTTGAGGGGAGTTTGAGGGACACATGAACGAAGAGCTGATATTTGCCGCCGCTAGGGAGAAAGCGAATGTGGCCGAGCGTGCGGCGTTTCTGGATCAGGCCTGTGGCGGGGATGCCGCGTTGCGCGAACGGATCGAGCAAAGGATCGCCGTAGCGGAACAGACTGGGCGCGCTGGGACCATCGATCTTGTCTCGGGTGAAACTTCAGATGCCACGTCTGATCCATCGTTTAGGGCTTTTTCGGTGGCGGGAAGCAAAGAAGAGGCGGGTTCACTGATCGGGCCGTACAAACTGATGCACGCAATCGGCGCTGGTGGAATGGGATTTGTTTATCTTGCGGAACAGCAATATCCGGTGCGGCGGCAGGTGGCGCTGAAAATTATCAAGCAAGGTATGGACACCGAGCGAGTGATCGCGCGATTCGAAGCGGAGCGGCAAGCGCTGGCGATGATGGATCACCCGAACATCGCAAAAGTGTTTGACGCGAATACCACCGATTCCGGGCGGCCCTACTTCGTGATGGAGTTGGTGAAGGGCGTGCCGATCACCCGATATTGCGACAGCAACCGGTTGACGGTTCGCGAACGGCTGGAATTGTTTGTTCCGGTTTGCCAGGCGATCCAGCACGCGCACCAGAAAGGAATCATTCATCGCGACATCAAGCCGTCGAACGTGTTGGTGGCGATTTACGACGCCAAGCCAGTGCCGAAGGTGATCGATTTTGGAATCGCGAAAGCTACCGGGCAGAGTTTGACGGATGAAACGATGTTCACGCAGGTGGGCGCGGTGATTGGCACGCTGGAGTACATGAGCCCGGAGCAGGCGCAGTCTTCGTCGCTGGACATCGATACACGCAGCGATATTTATTCGTTAGGAGCGTTGCTGTACGAGCTGCTTACCGGCGTTACGCCGCTGGCTTCGGCGAAGTTGCGCGAGGCCGCGTACCTGGAAATGCTGCGAAAGATTCGTGAAGACGAACCACTGAGCCCGAGCAGCCGGCTGAGCCAATCGAAGGAAACGCTGCTGACCACCAGCGAACAACGCAAAACCGATCCGGATAGATTGCCCAGATTGCTGCAGGGTGAACTGGATTGGATCGTGATGAGGGCGCTGGAAAAGGACCGCACGAGGCGATATGAAACGGCCAGTGGGTTCGCTCGAGACATCGAACGGTACTTGAATGGCGATCCGGTGGAGGCTGGGCCCCCCTCGGCTACCTACCGGCTGAGAAAGTTTGCGAGCAAGAACAAAGTGTTGCTGGGAACTGCCACGGCGTTCGCAGCGCTGTTGATTCTCGGCGTTGTGGTCAGCACCTGGCAGGCGGTCCGCGCACGGCGAGCACAGAGAGCCGCCACGGTCGAACGGGACCGAGCCGATTCGGAGGCTGCGACTTCGAAGGCGGTTACCGATTTCCTGCAGAACAGTTTGTTATCGCAGGCGAGCACGCAACAGCAAAGCGGGCTGGACGCCAAACCCGATCCGGACGTGAAGGTGCGTACGCTATTGGACCGCGCCGCCGCAGGGATCACTGGAAAGTTTGCGTCGCAGCCGCTGGTGGAAGCGGGCATCCGCAGCACGATCGGAAGCACCTACCGCGATCTGCACATGATTCCGCAAGCGGAAGAACAATGGCAGAAGTCCTACGATTTGAGCTTGCGTTATCGCGGAGCGGAGGATCCGGAAACACTGACGGCACTCGGGAACCTGGCGATCGTTAAAGAGGATCAGGGAAATTTTGCGGAATCGACGAAGATTCGCCAGAAAGTTCTAGACGGAATGACGCAAGCGCTAGGGCCGGAAGATCGCCGGACTGCTTTGGCAATGCAAGGATTGGGTGTGGTGTATTTGTTTCAGGGCGAGTATCCGAAGTCGGAAGAGCTGCTGAAAAAGGCCTACGAGATCCAGATGCGCACGCTGGGCCCGGACAATATCGAAACGCTGGATACCAGCGATAGTCTGATTACGCTGTACCGCTACATGGGAAGATTTCCGGATGCCGAACCATATGCGGCTAAAGGGCTGGAGAGTTACAAGCGCGTTTATGGACCTGACCATCCGTTCATGCTGCGGGAACTCTATGGCATGGCGGTCATTTACCTGGGAGAAGAAAAATTTCCGCAGGCGGAAGCGCTGCTGGTGCAAGTGCGCGACGGAAACATCAAATTGCTTGGGCCGGAGCATCCTAATACTTTGTCCACAATACAGACCCTGGCTCGCGCGTATGACGGCGAGGGCAAGCACGCGGAAGCGCTAGCGATGCGGGAGAAAGTTTACGCAGCCTACCTGCGCGTGGACGGCCCGGATCATCCGGACACGGTTGTAGCGGAAAGCGATCTAGCGCGCGGCTATGAAAGCGCCGGAGATTTGCGCAAGGCCATTGAGCTTTTCAAAGACGCGATCGCAAGGCAGACGCGCGCACTTGGCCCGGACCACCCAGGGACGATCGCCAACATGTCCAATCTAGCGTTTCTGTACGAGACGCACAATCGCTACGCCGAAGCGTTACCGATCGAATTGCAAATGAAGGAAATCGCGTTGAAGAAATTCGGACCGGAATACCGGACGACAGTGGCGGCAACCACGATGATCGGGAAGGACTACCTGGAGTTGCATCAATACGCGAAAGCGGAACCGCCGCTGCGCGAGGCGCTGGCGACCATGGTCAAGACCAAGCCTGACGACTGGAGACGCTATAACCTGGAGAGTCTGCTGGGGGCAAATCTGATGGGCGAGAAAAAATATGCGGAGGCCGAGCCGCTGGTGCTCTCCGGCTACCAAGGCATGAAGGAGCGCGAATCAAAAATGCCCATGGGAGCGAAGGCATTCCTGAAAGAGGATGCCGACCGAGTCGTGGAACTTTACACGGCGTGGGGCAAACCGCCAAAAGCTGCGGAATGGCGAGAAAAATTGAAGAACGAAGCGCCGATGGCGGCGCGGGCGAAGCCTGCGGCGGCCAAGTGATCCGGGGGCGCGGTTCCACAACGAAATGAACAGCGAGTACGCATCGACGTTGGCCAAAGGGTGCTGGGTTGTTTGGGCTGCCATATGGTTCGTGCTGATGTTTTGGCACAAGAGCGTCAAGAAGCGGGAAACGGTCGAGGAACGCATACGGCACATCGCGCCGATGTTGGTTGGATTCTGGTTGCTGTTCGGGCGTGTCCAAACCATCGCGTGGTTTGAGCAGGTTGTGATTCCACGAACGGCGGGCGTGTTGTGGACCGGCGTGGCGCTTACGGCGTTGGGCGTGCTGATCAGCGTGTGGGCGCGGCTGGCGCTCGGCGGCAATTGGAGCGGCGTGGTGACCTTGAAAGAGAATCACGAATTGATTCGCAACGGGCCGTACCGCTGGATACGCCATCCGATTTACACGGGTATGCTGGTGAGCACTGCGGGTACCGCGATTGTAGATGGGCGATTGCGCGGGTGGCTGGGATTGCTGGTCGTGTGGGTTACGTTTTATTTCAAGGCGCAGCGCGAGGAAAGATTCTTGCGCCAGGAATTTGGCGACAGATTTCAAGAGCACACACGCAAGACGGGAATGTTCCTGCCGAAATTCACGTAGGGCGAACGCGCCGCGGGTAATGCGATTCGCCGACAGCGCGCTTAAAAACGAAAGCATGGAGGGAATCGGAATGTTCTTGTTCAGCAGAGCATAAACCAGTAGTGTGCCAGGGACCGAAACGTATGCATGAACAGACTCGCACACCGCTCACCAAGAATCAGTGGAGAGGTTTTTTCGCATCGTGGGGCGGATGGGCGCTGGACGGGATGGACTCCTACATTTTTGCGCTGGTGATGGTGCCCGCGCTGAAGGAACTTCTTCCGAAATCGGGATTGCGCGGCGATATGGCGGGCGTGGGGTATTACGGAGGGCTGCTGTTCGCGCTGTTCCTAGTGGGCTGGGGATGCGCGTTTCTGTGGGGTCCGCTCGCGGATAAATACGGACGCGTGCGCACGTTGATGCTGACGATCCTCTGGTATTCAGTTTTCACATTTTTGTGTTGTGTGAGCACCAAGGTCTGGCAACTGGCCGTGTTCCGGCTGCTTGCGGGAGTCGGGATTGGCGGCGAATGGGCCATGGGTGGCACTTTTGTAGCGGAAGAATGGCCGGAAGACCGACGCAAGATAGCCGCCGGCTGGATGCACACCGGATATTACGTGGGATTTTTTCTGGCGGGCCTGGCGAATTATCTGGTGGGTGCGCGTTACGGTTGGCGCGCCATGTTCGCGCTGGGCGGATTGCCGGCGTTGCTGGTGGGATTCATTCGCTACGGAGTGAAGGAACCGAAGCGCTGGGAAAACAAGCTTGCGGAACTGCGGAGCTGGTCGATCTTGCGGCCGTTGGCAGTATTGTTCAACCCGGAATTTCGCAAACGGACGCTGCTGAATTCGGCCTACGTGCTGATTTCGATTGTCGGGCTGTGGGCGGGATCGGTGTACGTGCCCGCGGCAGTGACGGAGCTGGCCACGCGGCAGAACATGACCGGCGGCGTGATCACGCGCCTGGTGTCGTTGGCGACGATGCTTCTGGCCGTGGCGACCATCCTGGGTTGCATAATGCTGCCGCCGCTGGCAGAACGGTATGGGCGGCGCGCTACGCTGGCCCTCTATTACGTTTGCATGATGTTTTCGATTGCCACTGGCTTTGGCTACATATTCTATTTAGCGGGAACAGTCGGGCTGAAACTGTTTTTTGTTGGCCTGTTTTTTTTGGGATTGGGCGGAGCGAATTTTGCGATGTACACGCTTTGGCTGCCGGAGCAGTATCCGACAGAATGCAGGGGAAGCGCGTTTGCGTTCGCCACTTCGGTGGGAAGATTTGTCGGTGCTGGGTTTACGTTTTTAGTCGGCGCGGGCGTGGCGCACTATCACACGATTGGGTATCCGGTGGCGCTCACTGCGATTGCATTCGCGATGGGGCTGTTGATCTTGCCGTTTGGGTATGAGACGAAGGACCAGGTGCTGCCGAGTTGAAGGGAGATCGCGTTCGGGTTTCTTTTTTTTGCAGGAACCGCCTTCTGAGGCGGTCCGCTCACTTCCGAACTTCTCGATCATAACCGGTGCGAGTCGCAAGGCGACCATCCGTCACGCAGTTGGCGAGGGTCAGTCGACGATGGCTTCGTAGGCTAGCTCGTGCACCTGGCGATCGAGTTGGAGGTCGCCGCTGGGGTGGAGCTGACCCATGAAGACAACGATCATTTGTTCGGTGGGATCGATGGAAAAGCCGGTATAGAAAAACCCGCCCCAGTTGAATTCGCCGAGCGTGCCGAGTTCTCCGAGTGGCGTTTTACCTCCCACGATGCCAAAGCCAAGACCGAAGGATTGATCCGCGCTGATTTTTCCAAGCTGATCGTGAGTCATAAGCTCGACCGTCTTGCGGCTCAGTAGACGCTTATTGCCTAGCTTTCCACCTTCCAACATCATCTGACAAAAACGCGCGTAGTCGGCCGCGGTGGAGTTGAGCCCCGCGCCGCCGGCAAAAAGCTTCTTCGGACCTTTGTAGGGATAGTCGGCGGAATACACTGTTGAGGCTTCGACAACCGGCTCATCCGGAAAACGATGCAAGCCCTTGTCGGGGTAATAGGTGTATGCGGTAGCCAGGCGATTCAGTTTATTGTCGGGCGGATAGAAATAGGTGTCCTTCATGCCGAGCGGCTCGAAAATACGGGTGCGAAAAAATTCGTCGAGCGGTTTGCCGGAGACGACTTCTACAAGGCGGCCGAGGACGTCCACACCCAGGCTGTATTCCCAGCGCTCGCCGGGATTGAAAAGCAGCGGCTGTTTGGCCAGGGCCTGAACGCTGTCGGCAATAGTGCCGTCGTAGGGAAGAATGCCGTGAGCCACGTGGGCTTGTTTGTAGAGCGGGCCCAGATCGGCGTTCCAGTGATAGGTGAGTCCGGAAGTGTGGCGCAGCAGATCGCGGATGGTGATTTCCCGTGACGCTGGAATGGTGTAGGTTTCGCCTCCGGCGGTTTTCGCCAGCACTTTGGGGTTTTTGAACTCGGGAAGAAATTTGGATATGGGATCGTCGAGCAGAAAGTAGCCCTGTTCGTAGAGCAGCATCACCGCGACGCTGGTGATGGGCTTGGTCATGGAACAGATGCGGAAGATGGAATCGAGTTGCATGGGCTTGGCGGCTTCGCGGTCCTGCATGCCTTGCGCTTTAAACCAGGCGACCTGCCCGTGGCGCACGACGAGAGTAACAGCGCCGGCGATGCGTTTATCGTCGATGTTGCGCTGGACAACGGTGGCGATGCGTTCCAGGCGTTCCGAAGACAGGCCGACGGATTCGGGTTTGGCGGAGGGGAGATCCTGAGCGATAGCCGATGACGCAAATAGGATTGATAGGACGGAAAACAAAATGGCGTGACGGCGATTCATGGGTCGGATGGACTCCTCTGCGATTGCTTAGTGATTGTTCGAGACCCGTGAGATTGTACAGGTTCTGTGGAGCGGAATGAACTACGGAATCTGGAGTGGGATTGTCACGATCGAGGAATTTTCACTGGCTCCCATCTTTTTTCTGTAGCGCACGCTTTCCGAGGCGGGCATTTTCTCCGTCTGTCATCCCGGCAGGAGTACCGCGCCGTTTGCGCATAAGGAAGGGATGGTGACAAGACTCCGACGCCACGCGCACGGATCTTCTGACCTGGCGCGCCGCAGCGCTGCGCCTACGCGCAGTGAAACGCGGACAGAAATCTGATCAGGCTTCTTCTTCGACCAGGGCTTCGCCGTGGACGGATTTGTGCGCGGCAATTACTTTTTCAGCTAGCTCGTTGGGCACGTGATCGTAGTGCGAAAACTCCATGGAGTAGCTGGCGCGGCCCTGCGTCATGGAAGTGAGGTCAGTGGCGTAAGAAAGCATTTCGGCCATGGGGACTTGCGCGCGGACGATAACGTTGTGTCCGCGGGATTCGCTGCCGGCGATGCGGCCGCGACGCGAACTCAAGTCGCCCATCAAGTCACCGGAATATTGATCCGGCGCGTAGACTTCCACGTGCATGATGGGTTCCAGCAACGAAGGCCGCGCCTGCTTCATGGCTTCCTTGAAGGCCAGCGAACCGGCAATTTTGAACGCAATGTCCGAAGAATCCACGTCGTGATATTTGCCGTCATAAAGGATGGCGCGGAAATCGGTCATGGGAAATCCACAGAGATGGCCGCGCGCGGCGGCTTCGCGAATGCCACGTTCGACAGAGGGAATCCAGTTCTTGGGAATGGAGCCACCGAAGATGTCGTCGACAAACTCGATGCCTTTGTTTCGTTCGGTGGGTTCGAATTTTACGCGACACACGCCGAATTGTCCGTGACCACCGGATTGTTTCTTGTGCTTGCCTTCGGCGTCGGCTTTTCCGCGAATCGTTTCGCGGTAAGGAACTTTCGGAGGCTTGAGCGTGAGATTGACATTGTACCGCTTGTGAAGCTTGGCCACCACCACTTCCACGTGCTGCTGGCCGGTGCCCGCGAGTAGAAATTCCTTGGTCTGCGGATCGCGAGAGAATCGCAGCGCGGCATCTTCTTCCATGATCTTGTGAATGGCCACGCCAATTTTGTCTTCGTCGGCGCGCGTTTTTGGTTCCACGGCGAAGGTGATGGAAGGCTCGGGAAGCTGCGCGGGCTGGTAGTAGATGGGAGCGCTTTTGTCGCCAAGGGTGTCGCCGGTGACGGATTCCTTGAGCTTTGCGATGGCGCCGATATCGCCGGCGTGGAGTTCCTGAACTTCGGTGAGCTGTTTGCCCTGGACGATCAGCGTGTGCTGAAAGCGCTCCGGGTTATTGCGATTGAAGTTCTGCAGCGTGGCGTCGTTTTTCAGCACGCCGCTTTTCACCTTGAAATAGTTGATGCGCCCGGCGAACGGGTCGGCGAGTGTTTTGAAGACAAAGACGGAAAGCGGCTGGCCGTCATCGTACTTGCGGTCGATGCGATCACCCTTGCCGCTGGGCTCCTTGAAGCCGACTTGCGCGTGTTCGTCAGGATGCGGGAAAACATCGGACAGAAAGGTCAGCAAACTGGCGGCTCCGACATTACGGGTGGAGGAAATCATCAGCACGGGAACAATTTTTTCCGTGACGATAGCCTTGCGGACGGCGGGGATCAGGTCTTCGATCGGGATGGTGCCCTCCCGGAAAAATTCCTCCATCATTTCGTCGTCGCCTTCGGCGATCATTTCGACAAGCTTTTCGTGGGCTTCCTCGGCTTCGTCCTTCAAGGCATCGGGAATGTGCTCGACGGTCATTTTGCCATCGCCGTCGGGGGTGTAGAGATGCGCTTTCATGGAGACCAGATCGATGACGCCGCGGAAACCTTTTTCGCTGCCGATGGGCATCTGCAGGGGAACGACGTTGCGGCCGAAGAGTTCGATGAGCGAGGCGAGGGAACGTTCGAAGCTGGAGAGTTCGCGGTCCATCCAGGTGAGCACGAAGGCGCGGGGAATATCGTATTCGGCGCAATAATCCCAAACTTTTTCGGTAGTGACTTGCGGGCCGACGTGGGCGTCAACGGTGATCAGCGCGGCATCGGCGGCGATGAGCGTGGCTTTGGACTCGGTGATGAAGGTAGAGTAGCCGGGGAGGTCGAGGAAATTAATTTTGACGGTGTTGCCACCACAGAGGGTGCAGGGCCATTCGGCGTGAGCGAGTCCAGTTTGCAGTGAGATCTTACGGGCGATCTCCTCTTCGTCCCAATCGGTGGTGGTGGTGCCTTCCGCAACTTTGCCGAACCGTGGCGTGGCTCCGGCGGTGAACAATAACGACGACACCAGTTGCGTCTTTCCGGTGCCGCCGTGGCCTACAATGCCAACGTTTCTGATGTCCTTAGTGGGATAAATTTTCACGACAGACCTCCGCGAAGGTGAGACCAGCAAGCTCGCCGGGCGAATGGTCCGCCGAAGGAAAAACAGGCGCGGACCTGCACCTGGCGAAACTGTTGGTTTTTTTGAAGGAGAGCGCGGCCCCTACCCTGGGTCCCGCGAAGCGGGGCGAAGGAGAATCGAAAAATCCCTGGTCCGCTCTTCTTAACGAGCGGATGCTAGCACAGGGCAATGGAGCGGGCAATGGAGTCACCACAGGTGAAACACGGGGAAGGGGAAGTCAGTATTCGCCCGGCGAAGAAAACGGATAGTGCAGCCATAGGGGAGATTCTGGAACCGGTAATTCGGGCGGGAGAGACATACCCGTTGCCGCGAGAGATGAACGAGGCGGACGCACTGGCATTCTGGATGGCAAAGGGTCATGACACTTTTGTTGCGGAAGATCCGCATGGCCGGATGCTGGGTACGTATTTTCTCCGGGCAAATCAGTCGGGTGAAGGAGCGCATGTAGCGAATTGCGGATACGTGACGGCCACATGGGCGGCAGGCCGCGGGGTGGCAAGGAGAATGTGCGCCCATTCGCTGGAACACGCCAAGGCTCGCGGATTCCGATCCATGCAATTCAATTTTGTGGTGAGCACGAACGAGAGAGCGCTGCGGCTATGGGAGAGCCTTGGATTCCGGATCGTGGGGCGCTTGCCTGGCGCCTTCCAGCATCCCAAGTTGGGTTTCGTGGATGCGCTGGTGATGTATCGCCATCTGGGCTGAAGTTTGTGCGCGATAATTTAACTTGCATTTAACAAGTGATGTGTGCAGACTTCTTTTACCGGCCACAAATATTCAAGGAGCACGGCCATGTTGGGACCGAGCAAAGCATTCACTGGTTTTTCGGTGAATGATACGCAGAAAGCAAAACAGTTCTACGGCGGCAACTTAGGGTTGGAAGTTTCCGAAGAACGCGGGCTATTGAAGCTGCATCTGGCGGGCGGCACTTCCGTGCTGATTTATCCGAAACCCAATCACGTACCGGCAAGTTTCACGATCCTCAATTCCCCTGTGGATAATGTGAACAAGGCGGTAGACGAACTAACGAAAGGTGGCGTACGGTTTGAGATCTACACTGAGCCGACCGCGGCATTTTCCGCGGCGGCGGCCCGGTGATCGCGTGGTTTAAGGATTCCGCAGGTAACATCTTGTCCGTCCTCGAAAAGCAGTGATAGAAAACGACAGGAAGACCGAGTTCCCAGCAGTTGTCCAAGAAACTTAAATAAAACAGGAGAAATGCACTATGGCACAACCGACGTACGAACAAGGGAAATTGCAGTTGGAAATCTTCGAGCTACGGCGTGAAGCCAAGCTGCGGCAGGCACGCGACTGGTTTTTCAAAAATTATCATGTGAAGACCTTCGATGACGCGATGCGCCTTGCGCCTCCAGGAACGGAAAACGGGGCGCTGGCGATGATGGTAATGAGTTACTGGGAGCAGGCGTGCTCCTACCTGAATCACGGCTTGTTGCACGACGAGCTGTTCTTTGAAAACAACGGCGAGTTTTTTGGCGTGTGGGAAATGCTCAAGCACATCATTCCACAAGGCCGCGAGCGATTCTCCAACAAGCTGTTCTTAGCGAACGTGGAAAAAGCCGCACAGCGTTACGAAACCTGGATCGAAAGCCGCTCGCCGGGCTCCATCGCGGCTATGCGTCAGATGATGAAGCAGATGAGCGAGCAAGCTGCGGCTGCGGCCAAGGCCTGAAACAAGCCAAATATGCGTGTGGCGCGCCGAATGGACGCGCCACAAGAATACCTTCTATCTCTAAACCTTGAAAAGGGCGGCTCTAGGCCGCCCTTCTTTTTCGTTTTGAAACTAACTGATTATGCGGCAAGCTTGCGGGCGGTGGACTGCAAGTGGTCAACGTGCTTCAGGGGCTAAAGCCCATTTTGTAGTTGAGCTTTAGGCGGGGACTGAAGTCCCGGCCTGCTAAAGAGAAAGGCCCAGAGTGAAACCTTAGAGACGCCCGCCTCGGCCGCCACACAAATCGCCTTTCGTCTTATGACCCAACCAGGGCGGCCTAAAGCCAGCCCCTACAAAGACGCGGAAGACCCCAGAGGGCAGCAAGCTAGGCGGAGTTTTTTGGCGCGTAGCCGGAGCAGGCTAGGACGGGCAGGCGCGGATATTTGGGGAAGGCGGGATCGGATTGGGAGAGTTGGCAGAGGAGGAATTGCGAGCCTTTGGCAGACTCGATGGTGCGTGCGTGCAGGCAAGTTGCGCAAAGCCCGAGCTGCTTCCCGTTTGTGTTTGGCTGCCGGTCCGAGGCGGCGGACATGCTCAGGGCTTCGCAGCGTCTGTAGGAGTGGCCTCCGCCGGGGCAGCGTTTGGCAATGGAGGCGGGCTTGGCTTGGCGAAATGAGCTTCGTCGATGGGAACGTTTACTTCCAGTTTTTCGGCCAGGAGTTTTTGCGATTGATCTGTACCGGGTGAGCGCGATTCGATCCGGAACGGATACTCGAGGCCTTGCACTTCGCGATAGTCGCGAAAAAATGATTCCGAGGGCTGATCCTTGTCGCCGACTTTGCGGGTACCTTCCCACTTCAGGATCAAATAGGTCGTGGCGTCGAAGGAAAAATTGCTGACATCTCCATTTTTGTTGGTGAGTTTTATTTTGTAGGAAGGCTTACCTTCCACGTCCGTCTTGCCGGCGAATTCGATTTTGTTGCCTTTTTGCTTGTAATCCACGAAGGGGCCTTCGAAATCGGCCTCGTCAAAAATATTGCGCAAGTCCGCTTCGCTCATGGGTTGTACGGAAGGATCTTTGACGAAGGGATTGTAGATCCAGCCCGTGGACTTGCCGTCGTAAACGCGAATGACCGTCGAGCCGTTCAGGTTCACTTCCATGTGCATTTTCAGAGGGCGTTCGCGCTCGACAACGAACAGCCCATCCACGCCAGCGCCGAACGAGATGGTACCGATGACGCGTTCGGAACGCACCGCCTTGATTTTGTCGTAGCCGCCGCGAGCGGCGATATAGTTCGAGACGATTTCCTCGGCAGTCTGAGCCAGGGCGGCGCAGGGGAGAAGGAGCAACGCTGAGAGCATTAGGAATTTGCGCATGAATAGGACCTATGTGCGCCAACAGATTCGCCGGCGGCATCAAGGACATAAAGGAAATGGTAGAGGCAGCGGCCAGAAGGGTCAAGGGAGCCACGGAAGGTACGAATTGACTTTGCCGGGCGAGTGCTGCGAAATGTAGGCTCTCATTTTGCGCGGTGCGCTTGACCAAGACCCCTGGAATACACATGAACCTTGTAGACATGATCGTCGGGAAGCCGTTGAAGACTTCCGAGGAGCGCGCAGAACAAATCGGCCCGGCGGAAGGAATTCCGATTTTTGGCTTGGACGCGTTGAGCTCCGCGGCGTACGGGCCGGAGGCTGCGCTGAGTTTGCTGATCCCGCTCGGACTGGCGGGAGTCCATTACATCATTCCAATCAGCGCAGCGATTATTACGCTGCTGGCGATTGTGTATTTTTCCTACCGGCAAACGATTGCCGCTTATCCGACGGGTGGAGGGTCGTACACCGTAGCCCGCTTCAACCTGGGAGCATTTTGGGGCTTGCTGGCAGCCGCAGCGTTACTGGCGGATTACATCCTGACCGCGGCGGTAGGAATTTCCGCGGGCGTCGGTGCGCTGATTTCCGCAGTGCCGCGACTGCTGCCTCATACGCTTGCGCTTTGTCTGGCGATTCTGGTGTTGATCACGATCATCAATTTGCGTGGCGTAAAAGACGCGGGCCTGGCGTTCATGGTGCCCACGTATTTGTTTGTGGGCTCGATCGGGGTGGTAATTATTGGCGGAATCGTGCGGGTGATTTTGTCACACGGCCATCCGGTCCCGGTGGCAGCGCTTCCCGAGCCTCCGGCAGGGGTGCAGGCTGTGACGTATTGGCTGCTGCTGCGCGTTTTTGCGAGTGGCTGCACTGCGCTGACGGGCGTGGAAGCAGTGAGCAATGGAGTGCGGGCATTTCGCGAACCCGCGGTGAAGAACGCGCAAATAACCCTGACGGTGATCATCGCGATTCTGGCGGCGCTGCTGGCAGGCATCTCGTACCTGGTGAATGCATACGGGATCGAAGCGACCGATCCCGGGAAGCCCGGTTATCAGAGCGTTCTTTCGATGATGATTGCTGCTGTGTTTGGAAAGGGCATCTTCTACTACATTTCAATCGCTTCTATTTTGCTGGTGCTATCACTTTCCGCAAACACGGCGTTCGCAGATTTTCCTCGTTTGTGCCGTTCGATTGCGCAAAATAACTATTTGCCGCATGCATTTGCACAGCGTGGGCGGCGGCTAGTGTACACACAGGGGATCGTGGTGCTGGCCATTGCCAGCGCCATAATCCTGATTCTGTTTGACGGAGTGACCGACCGGCTGATTCCTCTGTATGCAGTGGGGGCGTTTCTGGCGTTCACGCTGTCGCAGGCAGGAATGGTGCGGCATTGGTACAAAGTGCGCGGCCAGAACTGGCTGAAGTACGCGCTGGTGAACGGGTTGGGCGCGTTCGTGACCGGCGTCACGGTGATCGTGGTGCTGCTAGCGAAATTCGTGGAAGGCGCGTGGATCACGCTGTTGTTTATTCCGATGACGTTGCTGATATTTCGAGCGGTGCGGCGACACTACCACAACGTGGCGGTGGCGACGCGGTGCACGGTGCCAGTCGATCCACCGGCGAAAGAAAATCCACCGCTGGTGGTGATTCCGATTGACCGGTGGAGTGCCATCGCCAAACAAGGATTGGAGTTCGCGGCGCGGCTGTCCCAGGAACTTACGGCAGTTCACGTCGAACCCGGTGAGCATGCGGCGTTGTTGCAGGAAGACTGGGAGCGCTACGTCGTGGAGCCGTACCGAGAATTGGGTCTCCATCCGCCACGGCTGGAGCTGCTTCCGTCGCCGTACCGGTTCATCGTATTGCCGATCGTGCAGTACGTCATGGACTTGGCGGAGAGATATCCGCAGCGAAAAATCGCGGTGGTTATTCCGGAGTTTGTGGAGGAACGCTGGTACGAATATTTCCTGCATAATCAGAGGGCGCGATTGCTGGAATTCATGCTGCTGACGCGCGGGAACAAAAATATCTACACGGTGGCGTCGCCGTATTACCTACCCGAAGTAGAGCGCAGGCATCGGAATAAAGAGCAAGAAGAAAAGCCTAAACGGCGGTGATGAAGGATGCGTCCTCGTTGACGAAACCGTAGGCCATGCGCGGGGTGTTGAAGGCAAAGCCCGGATTGCCTTTTTTATCCAGCAGAATCAAACCGCCTGTGCCTTTGCTGCGATTGGCAAGCAGTTGCACGGCGGCTTGCGCTGCGCGAGCGGGCGTGGAGCTGGACGGGCGAAGAAAATCGGCGGCGGTTTTGGCCATCAACACTTTCATGATGGCTTCGCCGTAGCCGGTGGAAGAAACGCCACCGGTTTCGCCGTCCGCATAACAGCCACAACCGATCAGAGGCGAATCTCCAACACGGCCGGGCAATTTGCAGCAGGTGCCTCCCGTGGAAGTGGCGGCGAACAGCCGGCCGTTGTCATCGAGAGCTACCGCGCCGACGGTGCCCTGTTGATGGCCGCGGTGATGCTCCGCGGCATGGGAATCCTGGCGGCACTGAAGCCACGCTTCCCTTTCCACCGGAGAAATGAGTGCCGCCGGGTCGCATAGCGGGACGCCGTGCCGTGATGCGAAGCGCTCCGCGCCTTCGGAGATGAGCATCATATGTGGACATTTTTCCAGGACAGCGCGCGCGGCACGAATGGGATTTTTGATGCGATGAAGACCGGCGACGGAACCGGCGCGGAGCGTGGCGGCGTCCATAACGATGGCGTCGCACTCGACCTGGCCGTCAAGATTCAGATGGGAGCCGTAGCCGGCGTCGAAGACCGGATCGTCTTCGAGCACGATGATCGCGGCTTCTATTGCATCGAGGGCGTGACCTCCGGCGGACAGAATTTCCCAACCGGCTTGCAGAGCGCGCCGGCAGCCGGCCTGGCATGCTGTAACGGCTTCATCTGGAATATCCCAAGCACCACCGTGAACGATCAAAGAAGCAGACATAGGGAAAGAGAATTACAGAGGGCGGGAGGGTTTGTCCAGATGGCCATCGAAGAAGTGATTTGCTGGTCTGTAGAACCCCTGCCCTTTTCTTTTTGTAAGCAAAACCCACTACAAGGCGAACCTCAATGTTGGAGCTGAAGCTCCGACCACTGTAAGAGAAAAACCGCCCCTTTTGGGCAAGCAGAGGGCGACCGCTGCACAAGCAAGGGAACGGTGCGGTGTTGCAGGGATCTTGCCGACATAGTCTCCAGCAGACCCCGACATGACACCGACGGGCGGGTCAATTCTCAGACGAAGAAATCGAGGGCGAAGAAGGCGAAGCCCAGGAAGAGGAGGAACGCTCCCCAGGAGAAGCGGCGACGGGGCAGTTGAAGGGCGGAGCGATAGAAGGTTGCGGGAATGAGGCGCAGCCTGGATTCGAAGCGCGGCTCATAGAAGGGGCCCGCGGGAACGTGGCGGGAAAGATTGCGGCGCAGCAGCGCCACTTCCGAGTCCATCCAATAATAGAATTCCTCACGGTGGCGCCAGAGAAAAACCGCGCCTACGCAGAAGAGAGAATAGCCGAGGCACGTTAAGAGCCCCAGGTTTGAACCTGTACCCCAATTGAACATGAGCTGTCTCCGTGGGCTGGACGGAAGAAATCAGGCGTCTTCGTGAATGGTGGCGAGCCGCATGACTTCAAATTCTTTTTGTCCCGCAGGCGTGGCGACTTGTACTTCATCCCCGACTTTACGGTTCAGCAATGCACGCCCGATGGGCGAGGTGGTGGAGATGAGTCCCTTTTCGACGTCCGCTTCTTCGCTGCTCACCAGTTTGTACTCGACTTCGATGCTGCGTTGCAAGTCCATCACAACGACGCGCGATCCATAGCCGGCTCGATCCTTGGGAATATTGGTGAGGTTGAGCATGCCGAGGTCGCCCATACGCTTCTTGAGCTGGCCGATTTTGGCGTTGACGTAGCTCTGGCGTTCCTTGGCGTATTTGTATTCGGCATTTTCAGAAAGATCGCCGTGCGCGCGCGCGACAGCGATTTCCTTGGGAAGATCTACGTTGAGTTCGTGCTCGAGGGCATCGAGTTCGTCCTGGAGCTTCTTCTTAATTTTTGCGAGAGGGTCAGACATAAGCTTTCCGCGCTAAAGAAAAATTATGCGGAGCCCGACCGTGCCGGACTCCGCGCACACATTATAGACAGAGAGGAAATGAGGGGACAAGGGCAAGGAGAGGGAGGGTGGCTTGACGGGTGTTAAGTGCTTATAATTCAGTTGGTTGGCGATTGCGCTGGAACAGATTAACGGACTTTCAGCTCAACCGATTGCGAGACCTTTTGGCCGGTCGTATCGGCGACGGTTAGCGTGTAAGTGGTGGTCTTTTTGGGAGATAAATTTACGCAGCGTGAGTGCGATGGCCAGACTTCGCCTTCGGGCGGATCGAGCGTCACGGTTTTGGCGTTAGCTACGTCGTAGCAAAGCTGCGCGGTCTCGCCGCGATGGACGGATGCTGGCGAGATGTACAGGCCGCGGATGCTGAGTTCGGAGCCACCGAGTTGTTCGATGGCTCTGCGATCGTCTTCGCGGCGCTGCTCGGAAGCCTTTTCCTCGGTGCGGCGCTCGAAAGCACGATTGGATTCGAAGCGCCTGATGAGGACGTAAGCGACGTAGGCGACGACGGCGAGGATTACGATCGAAGAATACAGGTACGGATTCTTGAGCGGAGATTTTTGACGAGCGTTGGGGTTTGAAGCCATGAGAATCGTCACAAACGATTACTTCAGCAAGGCTCAAAAATAGCGTGCGTTAGTGCGCACCGGCCATACACATTTTAGTGGAGCGGATTCCACTTTTGCACGCAAGACATGATCGCACGTCTGTCCAGTTGTGAAAAACACTGCAAGAGCTTGTTCCGGGGAGGGGAAGAAAACCCAAGAGAGCGGCCCTAAAGCCGCCCCTACGAAGACGAGGAAGGCGTTACTGCGTTGTTAGTTTAGCTATGTAGACTCCGAATGGTTGCAGCGAGACGGTTTTGAGGGTGCCGGAGGGAGTGGATGCGCCGCTGGCTAGCATCTGGTTGGCTTGCGCAGACACTAGACCCTGTTTGGCTAGATCGAAGCTGGATTGCTGATTTGTTGCGGAGACGTTCAGGACGACCAGGACGGTCTCGTTCTTGTACTGGCGAAGGTAGGAGAGGACATTTGGATCGGAGCTGTTGAGGGCGATGTATTTTCCTTCGCGCAATGCGGGTTGTTCCTTCCGCAAAATAAGCAGGCGCCGGTAGAAACTGAGGACGGAGTTGGAATCCTTGCGCTCTGATTCCACGTTGTGCGTTTGCGCGGAAGCGGGCACGGGGAGCCACGGAGTGCCTTCGGTGAAACCGGCGTTCGGCCCGGGAGTCCATTGCATGGGAGTGCGTTCACCGTCGCGGCCTTTTTCTTTTGGCCAGCCTAAAATTCCGATGGGATCCTTTACGTCTTCCTTCCGCGTGGGACCGTTGTTCTGCATGCCGATTTCTTCGCCGTAATACATGATCGGAGTACCCCGCAGGGTCAGGTAAAGCCCGGCCATTAATTTTGCGATTTCATCGTTGTGCGCGCCGTCGCCGTATCGCGTGTAGGAGCGGACGATGTCGTGATTGGTGATGACGTAAGTGGGCCAGCCGCCGGAAGCATCGACACCGGCGATGTGATCACGAATCACCGGCGCGGAAAGCGGAAGGTTGGTGAGCATCAGATCCATGGGCATGTGCAATTCGTTGTTGTGCTCACCGTAGTATTCCTTGAGCTCGCTGACATTCTGCGTCCAAGTTTCGCCGATCAGCACAGCGTCGTATTCCTCGGCGACATTGCGCAGGCGCTGCAGCGCGCCGTGCATCTCCGGGAGTCTCTTGTTGTATTTCTCCACGGTGTTGGGTCCGCCGAATTTGTTGGTGCCCGGAAGAGGGGGATTGTCGGTGAGATTGGGGTCTTCGTACATGGTGTCCACGGCATCGAGGCGGAAACCGGCGACGCCGAGTTTGTACCAGAAGCGCGTTACATCGAACATGGCTTTTTCTACGGCGGGATTGCGCCAGTTCAGGTCCGGCTGCTCCGGATAAAAATAATGGTAGTAATACTGTTTTGTGGCGGGGTCGTACTTCCAGGCGGAAAGACCGAAAGTGGATTGCCAATTGTTGGGCGGCTGATTGGTACCTTTGCCATCGCGCCAGACGTACCAATCGCGGTGCGTGGACGTTTTTGAGGATTTAGAATTGACGAACCAGGGGTGCTGGTCCGAAGTGTGATTAACTACGAAATCCAGGATGACGCGGATATTCCGTTTTCTTGCTTCGGCGACGAGGCGTCGGAAGTCGGCTAGCGTGCCGTACATGGGATCAATGGCTTGGTAATCAGAGACGTCGTAGCCGAAATCCACTTGCGGAGACGGGAAGCACGGAGTGATCCAGATGGCGTCGATGCCGAGATCGTGCAGATAGTCGAGCTTGGATGTGATGCCGTTGAGGTCACCGATGCCATCGTTGTTGCTGTCGGCGAAGCTGCGCGGGTAGACCTCGTAGAAAACCGCGTGCTGCCACCAGGCGTGGCCGTTGGCGTCGACGTCCTTTTTCTGGGCGAAGGCGGAAGGAACGAGGAACAACAGGCAAGAAAGAAAAGCCAGGCCAGCAATCGCTTTGCGCATGCGATTTTCCCTGTGCCGTGAGTTTGCACTAATTTGGAGACCGGCGCGGAGTCTAACACAAGGCCAAGCCGGGAAGGTATTGCCCTTTTGGGATCGACACGCCGCAAATTCCTAAAATCCCTGAGCAGATCAGCGTTGGTTCTCCCGTTGGAGCGGCGTGAACTTCGTGAATGTGGCAAAGGAATCGGGGCTGAAGACTACGACGATTTTCGGCGGTGAACACGAGAATAAAAGTTTGCTGGAGACAAAATTGCTGTACAGGAATTTACGAAATGGGAAGTTCGAGGATATTTCGGAGGCCGTGGGGCCGGGAATCTCCATGCCTTCGGCTTCGCGCGGGTGCGCGTTTGGCGATTTCGACAACGATGGGGACATCGATTTTGTTGTGAATTGCGTGAATGAGGCGCCGCAGTCGATTCGTTGCGATAGTTCAATGAGCAACAACTGGATCAAGGTGCGGACCATTGGTGTGAAGTCGAATCGCAGCGGGATTGGGCGCGGTTACGTTGCGTCACGCACCTGGCCGGGCAAGCGAAACCGCACGCGCAGATCGATGAACTGCGCAGCGGCGGCGGCTATTTCTCGCAGAGCGATTTTGCGGGTGCATTTTGGATTGGAGAAGACGGAGAAAGTGGATTTGCTGGAGATTCGCTGGCCTAGCGGTACGGTGGATACTTTGAAAGACCTGAAGGCCAATCAGTTGGTTTTTGTGAAGGAAGGCGAAGGGATTGTGCGGAAGGTGTCTAGCCGAGTTACAGACAGCTGACCGGCCCTTCGAGGCTCGGGCCAGTCACAGGCCAGCGCCACTGGGCCATTATTTGGCTATGGAGTGTTCGGCGGCGAGACGCTCCAGGTCTTGCTTCGGCAATTGGCGGAGAAATTCGAGAAATGCGGCGTTGGTCCAGCCGAAGCCGACGACATTGATGGTGTAGCCGCTGGTGGTTGCGGTTTCAGTGGTGCGATTCAGGGCATTGTACTTTTCGCGGATGGTACCGTCACGGCGAAAATTCTCCGCTACAGTGCTTAGGAATTTGTAACAAAGGCGATCGGCCTCGTTTGCGTAGCCGTAGCGCCGCAGTCCATCGACAACCATGAATTGTACGGGCGCCCACGCATAAGGCGCGTCCCACTGCGCCCCGGTCTCGTAGGGGCTGGTGATAAAACCGCCTGGCCCTTCGAAGTGTGGCAGGCTTTTTACCACGGCCTCGGCCTGTTCCTTGGTCGCCAGGCCGGCCCACAGGGGATAAAATGTGGACGCGTATTCGTAGGTCGAACGCTTTTTGGTGAAAAAGTTAAAATCGAAAAACTCGCCGAGCTGAAGGTCCCACATCAAGTCGACAATCGCTCTCTGGCGCGCGGCCGCCTGTTTTTTCCAGTCCTCGGACTCCGGTGAGCGACCCAACATCGTACTTATTGCTTCCAGATCTTTTTCAGCTTTGTACAGTAGGCTGTTCAGGCAGGCGGGGGCAAAGTGATGGGTGTCGGCTCCGAAGGGGGAAAAACGAAAGGAAATATCGAAGCCCGACTCGCGCATCGAACGGTCACCCCTGAAATATTCGCGAGTCAGCGACAGATCCTTCACCTCATCACAATTTACCTCTTGCGTGGTGAGCGGAACGTTGCAAAGACGCAGGGAATAGCGGGGTCCGATGGCCGCTTCGTGGGCCTCCGAAGAATTGCTGTCTACCAGCAGGCGATTGCCGAGTTCGGGATGCTGAAGAAAATATTCGGCGACTTTTTGGTAGTGGTCGGTTTCGTCCTTGAGGCTTTCCGGGGCGGGGCCATTGCCGAAATCGACATATCGGGAAAGCCCAGTGTCGCCCGCCAGATGGGGGTCGTTGATCCATAGCGCGTGATCGCGAACGGCGTAACCGTAGGCGCGTTCCAGCCAAGCGCGATCTTCGTGACCCTGGGCCTTTTGCGCTTGGTAAACGCCGAGAATCATGGAAGTGAGAAACGGCGGCTGCGAGCGGCTGAGGTAGTAGCTGCGGTTGGCATTCAGAACCGCGCCGTAGTGCTCAATTTCGAAAAAGAAATTCTCGACCATACCCTTTGCCAGTTCCACTTTCCCGGCGCGAAGCAATCCGCGAATGATGAAATAGCTGTCCCAACCGTACATTTCGTTGAAACGGCCGCCGGGAACTACGTAGGGGTGCTCCAGGTAGAGCAATCCGTGCGGGCTAAAAGTATTGGTATCGATTTCACCAAGCTTGTGGATGACTTTGGGAAGAGATTTCACTTCGATGTTGCAGCGCTGTTCGAGTGCATGCAGTTTGTCGGAGATGGGAAAATCGGCGGGCACATAGAGAATAGATTTGGCGGCGAGCTTAGGGTCGACGATGGTGGAACACTCGTCCATGGATCGCGTCAGAGTAGTCCAGCCGGCCGAAATGTAGTTGAGAATCGGCCGCAACCCGTCTTGCGCTGCAGGGCCCCGATGAAGCGTGGACGCCGGCGCTGATTTCTGGGGAAGACCAAATATGGGAGCGCCGAAGGCTATCAGGAGGGTGAGGACCAGCCAAAAACGAAATCTATTTTTCGGCATGACTTCCTTCCTAGGTAAGTGAACCACGATGTTCGGGCGTAGAGGAAATATTTTGTTTTGCTGTGACAACAATTCCGAATGGATCGAACGAGAGTGTTAGCAACGGATCGTTTCCCGCCATGAACGACAATTCGAACTGTGGCGAACGGAATTCCATCTCGCACTCGGCACAAGCATCGGGCAGCGAGAATTTCTGCAGGGCGTCGCGAAGCTGCTCCCCTTTTGTAGTTTAAGGCAGGAGAATAGTCTTATGCGGGACGATGCGTACCGCTGTCCATCGATTCGCCTTCATTTTGTTCGCCTGTCTTGGGGGTCACGTGTCCGCTAGCGCTTCTCTTCCAGGTTTCACGGCTGGCAATTTCACGGTGGTGGGTCTTGGTGAACTTCTGTGGGACATGCTTCCGCAAGGCCGTCAACTCGGCGGCGCACCCGCGAACTTTGCTTATATTTCCAGCCTGTTGGGAGATCACGGCATTGTTGCCAGCCGACTAGGGGAAGACGACCTCGGCGAGGAAGCGAGACGCCGGTTCCAGCATCTAGGCTTGCCGACGGACTTTTTGCAGTCGGATCCGGATCGCCCTACGGGCACGGTGCAGGTGCACCTCGATGCCGGCGGGCAACCGAAATACGAAATTGCTGGACCGGTTGCGTGGGACTTTTTTGAAATAACGCCGGAATGGCGATCGCTGGCCGCGCAAGCTTCCGCCATTTCTTACGGCACGCTGGCCCAACGCTCGGAGGTGTCACGCAAAACCATTCTCGAGTTTCTCGACGCGGCTGCGGCCGGAGCAGTTCGAGTATTCGATGTAAACCTGCGACAAACCTTTTATACCGCGGAGATGTTAGGCGATTCGGCGCGGCGGGCCACAATCATCAAGCTGAACGACGAGGAATTTCCCGCCATTCTAAGACTCCTAAAAGCTCCAGCGACGCTTTCGGCAACGCGCGAGCCACGAACGGCGATGCGGTGGCTGCTGCGCACAACGGGTGCCAAGCTGGTGTGTGTAACCCGTGGTGCGTGCGGAAGCTTGCTTGCATCTCCATCGGATTACCACCAGCACGCTGGCCTTCAAATTACCGTCGCCGACACGGTGGGAGCAGGCGATGCGTTCGCAGCCGCGTTGGTGCACCACTATCTACGCGGCGCCGCATTGGGTGCGATGAATGAAGCCGCGAATACGATGGGAGCTTGGGTTGCGAGTTGTTCGGGCGCGACCCCAGAACCCGACACGCGAGTGCTCGAGAAGGTTCGCAACGCGACCGCCTGACTGTTCAGCTGCCGGCGGGTTTCAAGCGTTGGCGATTTCTCTTGAATGTGATCTCGTACTTGAAATTGTCCGAGTCGAGGCAATCGAGGCGGCCGTCCGACGTTCCGCATGGGGCAGGTCAAGTCTTCCTCTCCCGTATATGCATATACAAAGGTTATCGAATGGGCCGGCCTAGTTTCCCTGATGAGGAAATAACCCTTAGAGAGCAACAGAAAATCGGTTTGTTCTCCCCCAGGTTAAGGTGAAAAATTCAAGCGCAGCGTCATTTGAATCTGGCGCGGGCTGCCAATGGTTTTGTTGACGATTCGCAAGCCGCTTAACGCGGGGGGAAGAGCAGAGTGGCACGCCCCATAGAGCGGAAAATGGTTGAACGCCAGGTTGTTGCGGAACGTTGTTGATGGGAATGTCGAAGCTGGTGGCGTTGGCCAGATTGTAGACGCCAAAGGTGAACTTTAGTGAGGCACGCTCGGTGAGTTGCGTGGTCTCGATCACACTGTATGGCTGGCCGCTTTGAAATGCGCCAAGCTGCGGATTTTTCTCGGGTGGCCCGCTGACTGTGAGTTAGCATGTGCCATGCGAGAAGCCCTTTTGAGGTTGTCCACCGGCAATCTCCGCTTGCTTTTTGTGGTTCTGGCGATTGCCAGTCCGATAGACCACCCTTGCGCGCAATCGAACCTACCAAGCCCGAATGTTTCGCACCCACGCCTTCACGAAAAGCGCGACTCAGCTCGCGATCTGGAGGTAGCGGGAAACCTAGCGGATGTGCCACCTGGAGCAACCCGCTATCTTCGCCGGGAAGATTTGCTGGCGTTACCACAGGTGAGTTACACGATTAACGATGACGCCAATTTCAAGGGACCAACCCGGGTGAGTGGCGTTTCCTTGGAGGAATTGGCGCGGCACTTGAGTGCCAGCCCGCAAAGCGACCTGATTGTCGCGATTTGCGACGATTTATATCGTACAAATTATTCGCGTTCGTACATTACGGCGCACGATCCGCTTCTGGTGCTTTTTATTGAGGGGAAAGCACCCGAGGATTGGCCGAAGGATTCCCAAAGCCATGGCATAAGTATAGGCCCGTACCTGATTTCGCATCCGGTGTTTGCTTCCCGTTCCAAGGTGCTGTCGCAACCGGAGGAACCGCAAATTCCATGGGGAGTAATTCGTCTGGAGTTTCGAAACGAGGAGAAAGTGTTTGGCGCGATCGCGCCGCGTGGCCCGACCGCCGAGGAGCCGGCTGTGCAGTATGGCTACCACATCGCACAGCAGAATTGCTTCCGCTGCCACAACCTGGGCGCGGAAGGCGGCCAGAAGGCTGGACGGCCGTGGCTCGTTCTTGCAACCTGGGCCAACGCATCGCCGGAATATTTTGCAGCGTATGTTCGTAATCCGAAGTCAAAGAACCCGCATGCACAGATGCCTGGCTTCTCCAGATATGACGATGCGACCATGCAGGCTTTGATTTCGTATTTCTGCACTTTTGTGGCAGAGAAAAAACCATGATGCTTCGAAGCGGCAAGGCATAGCGCCACTGACAGAATTGCCGCCGTGGCCAAAAAATAGACGAGCCACGTGCCGTTGCCGACCAGCGCGCAGACGAGCGGGATGCTGGCTACCGGAGTGGTTGTCGGCGCAATTGTGGAAACCGACTGAGCCAGCGTCTCCATCGGCGACAACACTTCGCGGCTTAGTCCGTAACTTCCTGCGTCGATTTTCGCTTGCGCCATGGCTGAGTTGCCCTCCGCCTGGCCCAATGAGAGCTAGCGGCGGCTACGATACAAGTCCCGCCGGGTTGGCGCGAGAAACTTCCAAGACTCGGACGAAAGCTACCGCGTCAAAATTTCTATAGTGGGCCGCAATAATGCTGTTATTAGCTGTCGGAGGTATTCTTTGGTGCCGAAACATCGCGAAGCACAGACCAGACTGGCTGTACCAACCGGGCGTGGGTGGCCTTGAAAAGAATCTCGAAAAACCTGAAAAACTGTTAACCGCGGTTCCGCGATATTGTCGTACGGTAATAGCCCTATGAAAATGTCACGCACCTTCTCCGTCTTTAGCTTTGTTTTGCTGGCAATTCTTTGTGCCTGTTCAAAAGGCCGCTCACAGGAAAAAATGGCTGACGGTTCCAAGCCGGCATCGCTCGAACTGAAAGTGTCGGACAAATTCAATTTTGTGGCTTTCGGTGACACGCGATTTCACGATCCGGGCGATACGCAGCCCGCGAATGCGGCCATTCGGCAGGCTTTAGTGGCGGCGATCGATAAAGAAAAACCGGCATTCGTTTCCATCGGCGGTGATGTGGTATACGCCGGCGATAACCCGAAAGACTGGGAAGTGTGGGACGCCGAAACATCGGTTTGGCGCCAGCACAACATTAAGGTTTACCCGGCGCTGGGAAATCACGATCTGAAGGGCGACGAAAAAGTGGCGTTGGGAAACTATTTTGCGCGTTTTCCGGAGCTTCAGAGTAGCCGCTACTATTCGGTTTCAATGGGTCATTCGCTCATGCTGGTGATCGATAGCGCTCTCGAGGAAATCTCGGGCCGGCAAGGAGATTGGCTGCGTGCGCAATTGGAACATTTACCCGCGGACCTCAACTTTGTTTTCTTTGTATTTCATCACCCGCCTTACACGAGTTCTTCGGACGAGAATAAAGCGCTGGGCGGTGGCCATTCCGCACGGCCCAGAGAACAAGGTCTGGGTGCGTATTTGGAAGAGCGGCAGAAAAAGACGCAAGCGCGATTCATCGTGTTCAACGGCCACGTTCATAATTACGAGCGGCACGAGCACAACGGGGTTACGTATTTTGTAACCGGCGGAGGCGGCGCGCATCCGTATCCCATCCCTAACCGCGAACACGACCTGTACACGGACCCCGGAGTCAACTATCACTATCTGCTGGTGCAGATCGACGGCGCGAAAGCCAACATCGTTATGAATAAGCTTGAGATCAAGGACGGAAAGGAAATCTGGACCAAGCCGGATAGCGTGACCGTTTCTGCTCCCGCGGCGTGGCCCCACGCGGCGGATTGAAGTTCTACCGTTTCAGGCTTGCCCGGCCGCGCGCCTTCTAGCCTGCGATTCTCCAAATTGCCGTATGATACGGGCATGAGATTGCTGCTGGCTGAAGACGATGTACGCATTTCTCGTTTTGTCACGAAGGGTCTTCAGGAACAGTCCTACGCAGTGGATGTTGTTGCGAACGGCAACGACGCAGTCTATCAAGCAGAAATCAACGACTACGATTTGGTGATCCTAGATGTAATGCTTCCCGGGAAGGATGGGTTTGCCGTGTGCCGGGCGTTGCGCGGACTTGGGAAGCACATGCCCATCCTTATGCTTACCGCGCGAGATGGCGTGGACGATCGAATTACCGGGCTTGATGCTGGCGCCGACGATTACCTCACGAAGCCTTTTGAATTTGGGGAGCTTCTTGCCAGGTTGCGAGCGCTGTTGCGGCGCCCACGAGACCTGCAGCCATCGCAGATCGTTGTCGGCGCTCTGGTGCTGAACACCGCGGCGCAAACCGTAAAGCGCGGAGATCGGGACATTCCCTTGACCGCCAAGGAGTACGCCCTGTTGGAATATCTGGTTCGCAATGCCGGGCGAGTCGTCGGGCGCGCGGAGATCGCGGAGCACGTCTGGGACGAATCGTTCGATCCATTTTCCAATTTGATCGAAGTGTATGTGAACCGGTTACGCCGCAAGCTGGGCGATGACGGCGGCAAGCCGCTGTTGCAAACCCGCCGTGGCAGCGGTTACGTGCTGTTGGCGGCTTCTTCGTCGGATTCGTCTGCAAGTACACCGGGTGGCGCCGGCAAATCGCATGTTTGATTCGGTCCGGGTACGGCTCACATTTTGGTACACCGGCGTGCTTGCGCTCGTGCTTATCCTGCTCGCAGTGGTTACATATCTTTTCTACGCGCGCGATATTTCGCAGCGTATTGACTCCAACCTGTTTGAGCTGTCGGACGCGTATATAACCACCTTCCACGCCGAACTCGGTCAACAAACTGACTCGGAAGCCGCGAAAAGCGCCGCGCGCGAAGCGATGGTCGAGCATCGTTTTCGCGACACGATTTTTGCTTTGCTCGGACCAAACGGCGAAGTGCTGACAAGCTCCCTGGAGTTGCCAGCGGTGGCTAGCGGGTCAAAAGAGCAAATTGGTCCGGAAATATTTCGCACGGATTCGTTCCGATCGCTCTTGGCCAATAGTCCGCGGGGTACCGCAGCACTGTTACGAAATGTGGACGGGGGAAGATCCGGTCTTCGCGCATACCTGCGGCCGCTGAATGTCGCAAGCCAGGCTTACCGGCTAGTGGTGATGCAGTCTTTGCATCCGCGCAGAGAGCTGTTGGAGGACGTGCGCGACACCTTTTTGTGGATCATTCCCATCGTCCTGGTCCTGGCCAGCGTAGGTGGTTATTTTCTGGCTCGCAAAAGCCTCGCTCCTGTGGTGGTGATGGCCATGCAGGCACAGAACATGGGGGCGCAGAATTTGCAGGGCCGGCTAGCGGTGCCGAATCGCCGCGATGAGTTGGGGCAGCTTGCTCTTTCCTTCAATCAACTCCTGGAGCGGCTGGAACAAACGTTCGAACGGCAGCGGCGATTCATTTCGGATGCGTCTCACGAACTACGCACGCCGGTGGCTATCCTGCGCGGAGAAACGGACGTGACACTTTCGCGTTCGGACCGGTCGCCTGCGGAGTATCGCGAATCGCTGGCGATTCTGCGCGATGAGTCGCAGCGCCTGACGCATATTATAGAGGATCTTTTCACGTTGACGCGCGCGGATGCAGGCCAATATCCGATAGCATTGCGCGAATTCTACCTCGACGAACTGGCCGGCGAGGTGTTGCACCAGGCCAGGTCGCTGGTAATTCCCAAACAGATTGTGCTTACCTCCAGCGTTGAGTCCGATTTACTGTTTCGCGGAGATGAGGCATTGCTCCGGCGATTGTTGCTGAACCTCCTGGAGAATGCCATCAAGTACACTCCTGTCGGCGGAACCATTCTCCTGAAAGCCGGCAAAGCGGCCAATCAATTTTTTGTCAGCGTCACGGATTCCGGTCCCGGAATCCCGCCGGATTTACACGAACGGATTTTTGAGCGTTTCTTCCGGGTGGATAAAGCCCGTGCGCGCGCGGAGAGCGATACCGGCGGAGCTGGGCTAGGGCTGTCCATTGCACGCTGGATCGCGGAAGCGCATCACGGCCGGTTGGTTGTCAGCCGCTCCGATTCCACTGGCTCCACATTTACGGCAAGCTTCCCGGTGCAGGATGCGAAGTCCGCCGCTACGCCATCGTAATTTTCGCAATTGCAAGCTGATGGATGCCCAGCCAACGCGGTCAAAACGCTCCCTTTGCCGCAAAAACCTCATTAATCGTGTGTTTATCTCGAGCTAGATAATGTCAGGACCAGGCGGAGAAACCAGGTCTTCTCCGCCTAAAATTCTATCGTTTCTGAACGAGGCCATATGAATAAGAAATCGGCAACAATCTTTTCGATGGGACTTCTCCTGCTGGGATTCGCTACACTTGCCAGCGCTCAAACTCCGGCACCCAAGAAATCCAAGATTCCGGCGTCGCTGAAATCTCAGGCAAAAGTTTCCCTTGAGGATGCCCGGGCAACGGCGATCAAGAAAGTACCCGGCGAAATCAAAGAAGAAGAGTTGGAGAAGGAAAACGGCAAGCTGGTCTACTCCTTTGATATCCAAGCCACCGGCAAAAAAGACATCACCGAGGTGCAGGTAAGCGCGATAGACGGCACGGTCGTCAGCGTGGAGAAGGAAGACGCTGCGAGCGAAGCCAAGGAGCAGAAACAGGACGCTGCGAAACAAAAGCCGAAGCCTTAGAATCTTTCGGCAGATCCCGCCGAGCGAGTTAAGCGCACGCCAGAGAGTATATTTTGCCAATGAAACGATACTTCTTGAGACAAGCTGCAAAGATTGGATCGGTGACCATGGCGTTGGCACCTGCGCTTCTAGCGCAGAAGCAGGCCGAGGCGCCGCAGCCGCAGCCGCTGGCGATGAGCGTGTCCATGCACACCGGCACACAGGCCCCGGACAACAACGCCAACGAACGAAAGCCGCTGACCTTGCAGCAGGCCCTTGCCTTGGCGAAACAGAACAGCGTGCAGTTTCAAGCCGCTCTGACCGACTCGAAGGTGGCTCAACAGGACAGCAGGCAGTCGCTTGCGGCGTTGCTTCCGACTGCGACCTTCAACACTTCGGCCATCTATACCCAATCGAACGGTCCGCACGGCGTCAAATTTATCGCCAACAACGCGGTCCACGAATACATCAGCCAGGGTGATGTGCACGAAGTTCTCGATGTTGCCTCCATAGCCGTGTATCGCAGAGCCGCCGCCTTGGCGGCCGCATCAAAGGCTCGCGCCGACATAGCTGCACGGGGCTTGGTCGTAACGGTAGTACAAAACTATTTTGCTGTATCCGCGGCAGAGCAAAAGCTCGAAGCCGCCAAACGTACTGCGGACGAAGGGCAGAAATTTCTTCAGCTGACGCAAGATCTGGAGAAAGGTGGCGAGGCCGCGCACTCGGATGTCATCAAGGCGGAATTGCAAGCACAGGATCGCAAAAGGCAACTGCAGGAGGCGCAACTGGCGTTGCTCAACGCCCGCTTGAACCTGGCGATCCTGGTGTTTCCCGACTTCAACGACAACTTCACGGTGGTCGATGACCTGCACGCGCCAGTGCCGTTGCCGACCCGCGATGAGTTTGAAGTGCAGGCCGCCCACGACAACCCGGATATTCGAGCAGCGCTTGCTACGGTAAAAGCCGCGGATCAGGAGGTGTTCGCCGCGCGTGCCGGTTATCTGCCAACGATCACTTTGGACTACTTCTACGGAATTGACGCGCCCAACT